>JACCDS012379520.1_pt1 | contig 26595 bp, 21 predicted proteins | sample 7446441 | NCBI WGS metagenome assembly JACCDS01 (sample SAMN15323445, study PRJNA562643) | freshwater metagenome | isolation source: river surface water | place: USA:Blue River Watershed | collected 2017-08-17 | reverse complement strand
ATATGGCTACGTATTACACAACCGGAGGATGACGCTATGTCATTATATGTAAACACTAACGTTTCAGCGTTAAATGCTCAGCGTCAGCTGATTAACTCAGGCAATTCGCTGGACAGTTCGTTTAAACGTTTATCGTCAGGCTTTCGCATTAACAGTGCAGCTGACGATGCAGCGGGTTTGCAAATCAGCAACCGCTTAACCAGTCAGATCCAGGGTTTGGATCAGGCCATTCGAAACGCCAATGATGGTATTTCTCTGGCACAAACGGCTGAAGGTGCGATGGACGAAATTACCAACGGCTTGCAACGCATTCGTACGCTGGCAGTTCAATCCCAAAACGGGATTAACAACTCGGCTGACCGGGTAGCATTGCAAAAAGAAGTCTCCGCGTTGAAAACGGAAATCAGCCGGATCGCAACCACAACCCAGTTTGGTGGTGTGGCACTGTTAAATGGTAACTATTCATCCAAGTTTCTGGTGGGTGCAAATGCGAACCAAAATATCAGTGTCAATCTGTCAAGAGCAGGTGGTTTTGGTGCGTCAGGGTTAAATATCGGATCTTTGTCGATTGCGACTATTGCGAACGCCTCTGCTGCATTAGCCAGTATTGACAGTGCAATCAAAACAATCGACAGCAAGCGGGCGGATTTAGGTGCGTTGCAAAACCGCTTCCAGTCCACGATCCGTAACCTGAGTAATATCGTTGAAAACGTGTCATCTGCACGTAGCCGGATCCGGGATACTGATTTCGCCAAAGAAACAGCTGAACTGACCCGCTCGCAGATCCTGCAACAGGCCAGTACTACTATCCTGTCACAGGCAAATCAGCGTCCACAATCTGCGTTATCGCTGCTGGGTTAATCCGGCAGCTAGCAGGAAACAGGATGCTTCAGGGACGAACGCCCCTGTCCGGTTACCGGGCAGGGGCGCTCTTATTTTAGCGCCATGCTAATTGTTCCGGCCTTTGGCCTGCCCAGTCTCCAGCACTCATTCCAACCTTCAGCCCATCCTCACTTAAGTCAATGCGGTCAGAACTGTTGACCTGACGGCAAACTTTTGCAAATCAGCGAAGCGTTAGACTCGGATGATGGCCGATAACTGCCGTTCTTGAAGATTTTTTGCTGAGAAGGCAAAAAAATGCATGATTTAAGCATTTGATAAATAAGTGAATTATTTTTATTTGATAAAAAAGGAAAAAAATTGCCTTTTTTTTCTAAAGTCCTGAAAGTTGTTGCCGATACCCCAGTTAAGCCAAATTGCAGTTTGGCGAAAATTGCGGGAATCCGCTTAATCAAGAAGTTGCTGACGGTTTGCAGACCTGACCCAACTTTTAAGGAGTGACTTATGGCTTTAGCAGTAAACACCAACGTCTCGGCGCTGAACGCGCAGCGCCAATTATTAACTTCAGGTACAGCTCTGGACACAGCCTATAAACGTCTGTCTTCAGGTTTCCGTATCAACAGCGCCGCGGACGATGCCGCAGGCTTGCAAATCAGTAACCGTTTAACTTCTCAGGTGAATGGTCTGAATCAGGCAATCAGTAACGCGAATGACGGTATCTCTGCCTCTCAGGTTGCTGAAGGTGCTTTGGATGAGATCACAACCTCTCTGCAGCGTATCCGTACACTGGCCGTTCAATCTCAAAACGGTATCAACAACTCTGCAGACCGCACAGCGCTGCAAAAAGAAGTGTCTGCGCTGAAAACAGAGATCAGCCGTATCGCACAAAACACCCAGTTTGGTGGTGTGGATATTCTGAAAGGCGGTTACTCTGCCAAATTCCTGGTTGGTGCAAACGCTGGTCAGACTATCAGTGTGAACCTGTCTCGTGCTGGTGGTTTCGGTGCGTCAGGTCTGAGCTTAGCCAGTTTATCAATTGCAACTGTCGGTGGCGCTTCAACTGCGCTAGCCACTATTGACAGCGCAATTAAGACTATCGACAGCAAACGTGCTGACCTCGGTGCTTTACAAAACCGCTTCCAGTCAACCATCCGTAACTTAAGTAACGTCGTAGAAAACGTATCCGCTGCACGTAGCCGGATCCGTGATACTGACTTCGCGAAAGAAACTGCGGAATTAACACGGGCACAGATTTTGCAACAAGCGAGTACAACAGTATTGGCGCAAGCTAACACTCGTCCGCAATCTGCATTATCTTTACTGGGTTAATTCTGATGTTGTCCGGTCGGGCGGAAACTTTATTTAAGTTACCGCCACGCCGGCCGATAAGAGGTGACAGATCATGAACTCAGTCGAACTGAACGTTGGTAGAAACCAACGGAATGTACAACCACCGCAAGGACTTGCTGTGGTCGACCAAGAGGTCAGGACTGCAACCCGACAGTCTCAGGAGGCAACAAAGCTACCTGCTGAGGATGCCGCGCAAACTAAAGCTCAGCCAGCACCGACGGCGGCAGAGCTTGGGGATGCGGTAGAAAGCATTAACCAGTTTGTGAATGCACAGATGCGTACACTGAATTTTTCAGTGGATGAGAACTCCGGAAAAGCTGTGGTAAAAGTCATCGACTTTGAAACCAAAGATGTGATCCGGCAGATCCCTGGCGAAGAAGTGCTGAAAATGGCAAGTGCAATCAAAAAGTTGCAAGATGATCTCGGGTCAGCAACAGGTTTGCTGATCAACAGTAAGGTGTAAATACAGCGAGGAGAAATCATGGCTATCCGTGCCCTAGGGTCGGCCTCTGGCTTAGATCTGGAAAGTTTGGTCACACAATTGGTGAAAGCTGAACGGATGACGAAAGAAGCCCGTTTAGACGACACTAAAAAAAGCCTGGATTCCTCCTTGTCTGGTTACGGTAAACTGAAATCTGCAATGTCTAAATTTCAGGATGCAGTCAAGGCGTTGAGTCTGGATAACCTCAACGCCCGTACTGCAACTGTCAAGCAACCCACAGATACCAAAACATACCTGGAAGCGACGGCGAAAACTACAGCAGCTCCTGGTGTGTTTGATATGAAAGTCAAAACATTAGCTTCAGGCAGCAGAGTGGAAAGCGCTGACGCGGCGTACGCAAATGCCTCTGCTGTTGTCAGTACAACGGCGGGGGAGTTAACCTTCGGCGCCGGTGGTAAAAGCTTTAAGGTCAATGTCACCGCCAATATGACGCTCGATGAGCTGCGTCAGGCCATCAACAGTAATAAAGATAATTTTGGTGTCAGTGCCAACATTATCAATGCGGGTGGTGCGGTAGGGACCAAGTTGGTGCTGACCTCAAGCATTACCGGCGCTGCCAACGATTTAAGTATTACCAACAATAATGCTGCGCTGGATGCCATTTCCACTGTACCCAATAGTGGTGGGACAGCAGGATTAACTGTAACCAAAGCCGCTGCCAGTGCCGAAGTTATTATCGATGGCATCAGCACCTTTAGCAAAACCAATACCTTCACTAATGCGCTGCAGGATACTGAATTTACAGTACAAAATGTGACGCCGGACGGTAACAACGCAACTTTAACTATAGCTACTGACAAAAAAGGTACTGAAGATAAGCTGAAAGCCTTTATTGATACTTACAACGGTCTTGTCACTGAAGTCGAAGCGCTGACTAAAAATCGTGTGCTGGGTTCTGACGGCAAGACTGTCGTCAGTGAAGGTGGCGCGTTAAATAGTGATCCGACGGTCCGTAGCATGCTCAATATGGTAACTGGTGCACTAGGCAAAGCAGTGGGCTCTGCAGAGCCAGGCCTGAACAATCTCTACGCGATGGGTATTACCATGACCAACAATGGTCGGTTAGAGATTTCTTCTACTAAAATTGGCACTTCATCCGGTCGCGAGCGACTGGATGCGGCGCTGAAAGATAACTTTGATGGCATTGCCAAATTATTTGGCAACTCAGATGGCTTCAACACAACTATCACCAATTTGGTCACCCAGTTCACCCAAAAAGGCGGTTTACTGGAGAACAAAGAAACATCACTTAAAAACAGTCTGACAAAAAATACTAAAGATCGTGAAGCTTACACCCGATATATAGAAAGTTACGAGAACACATTGCGACAACGTTATGGCGCGCTGGACTCGCAGTTAGGTCAGTTGCAAAGCACGTCATCAATGTTAAGTTCGCAGCTGGCGTCTTTGTCCAGCATCCGATGATCACAGGAGTTTCAGATGAGTTACGGTATCAACGCATATAAATCGGTCGGTGTAAAAAACGACCTGGCGGTGGCAGATCCGCATCGAGTCATTCAACTGTTGATGCAGGGATCCTTGGAGAATATGGCCAAAGCCCGTGGTTGTATCGAACGGAAAGATTTTGTCGGCAAATCGCAGACTATGTCCAAAGCCATGAGCATTATCACCGCATTACAGCATTCGCTGGATATGGATGCAGGTGGCGAAGTGTCGCAGAATCTCTGGTCTTTATATGATTTTATGGTCAATCACCTGATGCTGGCCAGTCGCGAAAGCAGTGTTGAGAAAATCGATGACGTCATCGAAATCATGTTAAAAATCAAATCGGCCTGGGACCAAATCCCGGTCAGTGAACGTGAACTTGGCTTCCGGATGTTGGCCGACCGCGATTCCCGGCAAAATCTGGCGTCGGCATGAATAACCAGCTGACCAGCATTGCACAGCGTAAAGCGGTGATTGAAATGCTGCTGACCATCGAAGACTATGACCTCAGCGAGTTTGCGGATTCCTGGGCGCAATATCAGCAGGAACTGGAAGCGTTTTGTGCTAACGCGACCGCAGCTGACAAAGCTGTGCTGGAGGCTGAGCTGGCTTGGGTGCAGGCACGTCAACAGCAGGTCGCCGATGAGCGCCAACGGGTCGGCGGTGCATTACTCAATTTGCAAAACGGCCGAAAAGCTATTGATAGCTATGGTAATTTCTGACTAATTGTTGTCGCATTTCTGCTGACCGCTTATGCTGTAGCTTGTTGCGTGCTGAGGGCATGCTTAGCGTATTTTAATGCCGGAGTCACGCATGAAACTCAGTGTCATTATCCCCGCCTATAAATTTTCTGCTTATATCCATGAGTGTTTACTCAGCGTTTTAGCGCAGAAGACGACTTTTGATTTTGAAGTGCTGGTGTGTAATGACTGCTCGCCAGACAATACTCGTGATGTGATCCGTTATCTTGAACCAGCTTATCCGCAGTTAAAAGTACTGGATAATGTACAAAATACCGGTTTGACTGGCAGCATGGCGAACCTGCTGCGGGCGGCTCGTGGCGACTATATTGCTTATCTGGATGGCGACGATGTCGCACTGCCCGGCAAATTGCAGGCGCAGGTAGATTATCTGGACGCAAATCCCGGCTGCGCTATCAGTTATCACGAATCGGATATGTTTGATACTGTGACCGGGGCCCGCCTCAAGTGGTATTCCAAAGAGTTTTATAATGCCGGTTATATTCCACAACAAGCCGATATCAGCCATTTAATTCGCTATGGTACTTTCCTACAGGCGAGCAGCATTATGTTCCGCCGCCACGATTCATTGCTACAGGCATTGGATCACGGCAGTAAAGTCATTTGTGACTATCCCTGGCATATTATGAATGCCGGTTTTTTACAGGGCACACTTGACCTGATACCACAAGTACTCGGTCGTTATCGGGTGCACCCAAATAGTTTTTGTGCGATGACTCAGCAAAGTGCCGCGCGGCGCGTGCAGGTCACTGAGGAATTAGTCAGCGCTTGCCGGCTGGGTGAACGTTTTGGCGTGGACTCGGATGTAATTCAACTCGGTGTGAACCATCAATATTTTGCTGCCGCGTTGTTTTTCCTGAAAAATCTGGAAAATGATTTATTTTTGCAGATGATAGAACGTTCAGCCGGGCAGCCAATATGGTTCGACGGCCGACATCAGCAAGCGTTTGAGTTACGGGCAAATCCAGATGATGTCCGTCAATTTCTGTGGGGTGAGCATGCAGTATGACGCGATAGTTGTTGGCGCCGGTTTGTCCGGTGCTGTGATGGCTGAACAAATGGCCACAGTGCTGAACTGGCGGGTGTTGGTGCTGGACCAGCGGCCACATTTGGCCGGTAATTGCTTTGATGAACGCGATAAGTATGGCTGTCTCATCCACAAATATGGGCCGCATTTGTTTCATACCAACAAAAAGCCGGTCTGGGACTATTTGAGTCGTTTCACGACATGGCAGCCTTATGAACATAAAGTGCTGGCGAAAATCGGTGATTTACAAATCCCGCTGCCATTTAATTTGAACTCATTGTACCGCTTGTACCAACCAGAGCAGGCCAAGTTGCTGGAACAGCAATTAATAGAACGTTATGGTGTCGGTGCGCGGGTGCCGATTCTGGATTTACGTCAATCCGGTGTTGCCGCTTTGCAGGAACTGGCCGACTGGATTTATGACAATATTTTTGTGCAGTACACCATGCGCCAGTGGGGCATCAGTGCAGAGCAGATAGATCCGGCGGTGTTATCCCGGGTGCCTGTGGTGCTGAGTCGCGATGATCGATATTTCCACGATACTTATCAGGCGATGCCGCTTGGCGGTTATAGTCAAATGATTGGCGCTATGCTGGCGCACCCGAATATCGATGCCAAGACCGGTGTTGATGCGTTAACCCGGTTGACGCTGGCTGATGGCAAAGTCAGTTTCGACGGCGAGGTTTTTCCAGGCACTGTGATCTATACCGGTATGTTGGACCAATTGTTTGCTTATCAATGTGGCGATTTGCCATACCGCTCACTGCAGTTTGTATTTCAAAGCTACGAATACTCGTATTACCAAACTGCAACGACGGTGAATTATTCGCTGGCGCCAGATTTGACCCGTATCACCGAATTCAAGCATATTCTGGGCGACACTGGCGCTGGCACTACCGTAGTGTTGGAGTATCCTCAGGACTACGACAAAAATGACCCGGCGAAGAATATTCCGTATTACCCGGTGTTTACCAGTGAAAACCAACAGCGATATCAGCAGTATCAGGCGTTAGCAGCTCAATATCCGCAGTTAGTGGTATTGGGCCGGCTTGCGGAGTACAAGTACTTTAATATGGATGATGCCGTTGCCAATGCGCTTTCCATTTTCAGTGCCAAATTCCTGACAAGCTGAAGTTTTCTTAGTTGGCATAAAATTTGTTTAGATCATCTGCCAGACTACTAATTGCCCGTTCCTAGTCTTGATTTCTACAAAAGTCATCGGCAGTTAATCTCAAGCAGCACCAAACGCTCATTATAGAGGGGACGCTTTTATGTACTTATTTTTATCTAGTCGGCATCGGATGATGATTTCTATTCTGGACCAAATAAAATTAAATAATATCTGTGAGTTGGGAGTGCATCGCGGCGAATTTTCAGATTTTATGCTTCGCCATCTCGATTTTCAAAAGATGTTTCTGATTGATTCTTGGTCTGCAGAACAAGTTATGAAAACATATTGTAACTTTGAGTCAACTCCATATTATATCGAACCTTATGAATCTTTCTCTGAGTTCTTTGGCGGACCCACTACGCAGCAGAGCACATTCGACGCAACGCACAACTACACATTGGAAAGATTCAAAGGCAATGAAAAAATAGAAATAATAAAATCTGATTCATTTACAATTTTAGAAAAGTTTGATGATAAATCATTAGATCTAATATATATAGATGCAAATCACCAATATGAATATGTCTTAAGAGACTTGATGTATTGGTCAAAGAAGGTTTCTGATGATGGATTTATCTTTTTAAATGACTGCTTGATATCTGATCTTGGCAGAAAACAAAATTTAGGTGTTTTACAGGCAGTGTTGACTTTTATGAAATATTCAGATTTTGTTCCTGTCGCTATGAATGGTCGCGATTGGGCTGATGTCGTCCTTATGAAAAGGACAAGCCGAAATTTGCAGAAAGTGACTGAAAATATCAAAAAGTATCCCAATCTGGTTGAAGTTCCAGATCATTTGTTCCCCCTGTTTACAATGAAGCAGGGACAAGATGGAAACTATCCGAGTTTTTCACTCTGACGGACAGAGGATCTGATTATTCTGAACTACACTCCCGTCTGTTCTCTGTGATATTTGTAGTGGGAATTTATTATAAATGTTGAAGTTTATACAATATCAGTTGCTTGATGATCAAGATAAACAGCAAGAACTTGAGCAGAAGGTATCGAGTGATATTTCTCGTAATATAAAGAGTAATATCGCTGCGTTTAGAGATAACATACCGAACCTGGTTGATATTGTAAATGAGCATAAAGTACAACAATATTCCATTTTCTGTACAAAAACAGGTCAGCTTAATATTGTTGATTTTTCGAGTGGGCGTGCTTTTTACGGCAATGAGCCACAAGAAGAAGTTGCACTGGAGTTTAGCCAATATACCAAAAAGGCTAGCTATTTCAGTTTGAATAAGAAAGATGGTCTCCCCTGGAGGCACAAGCCTTTACCTGCCAAAGTTGATGTGCTGCTTGTTTTTGGCATGGGACTTGGCTATCACTTATCTGAACTGATCAATGGTTGCCGGATTAAATTCCTGGTCATTTATGAGCCTAATTTGGATATGCTGGTTGCTTCAGTGCAGGCACATGCCTGGGATTTACTACTGGAGAGTGCCAGAGCACTGGATACCCACATTTTTGTCCAAATCGGTTCTGATGCCTCATCAATAAACGAAGATTTGGGCGAGCTGCTACAAGTTATACCCGAGCTTGATGAAGTGTTTGTTTACAGACATCAATTTCACCCTGTAATGGATGACGTTATAAATTACCTGATGTCAAATTCCGGTGATTTACATTCACAGATTAAAACGAAACGCTATTTTGATGGATATACAGATAGTGCTGATTATGTGCCAGAGCATGCAAAAAATGTAAATAGTTATTATCAGGAACAGTTATACAATAACGAAGAAGGCCTTTCTTTGTTTGAAAATAACATGGCTGCCCTCAGGTCATACTATCCAGAAATTTGGCAGAGCATGAACGAATATTCGCCAAAACGCTGGTTCCTTGTGGAAGACGATGATGGTCAGCCGAATCTATACCACAAGGAACGAAGAGCGCTCTTCTACGAAAATTTGGAAGCAGAATCACGAGAAATTGCTGATTATTTCACCGAACATCCATTCAAAGATGATGTAGTTATTGGTATGAAATCTACCGGTAAGCTATATCAGCATCTGCATTTCAGTTGTGTTGAGGCGTTTAGTCGAAATATTCTTGACAAAACTGTCGTTAAAAAATGCAAGTTACCTCCCAAAATAAATTGTCAGATGACATTTGGTATGGCTCTGGGAAAACATGTTGAAAATATCTTGTCTCGGCACGATGTAGATAATTTATTCATTTGTGAGCCAAATCTTGATTTCTTTTATGCCAGCCTTTTTGTTGTCGATTACAGTAATATATTTAGAAAGACCGATGAGAACAAAAGCAGATTATATTTAAATCTCGGAGGTGACGGTTCAACATATTTTCATGATCTGATGTCTCAGTTCTATCAGGTCGGTGCTTATAAAATAGCCGATACTTATATGTTGTCTGGTTATTACAATCAGAAAATGCAACGTTCAATATTTGAGTTACGATCTGAGTTAAAGGTTGTGCTGGCTCTTGGTGAGTATTATGACCATGCAAGATTTGGTATTGCTCACACCTATAATAGTATCGCGATCGGTCATCGTTTTATGAAGGAGCAGGGAATTGACAAAACGTCTAGTGCGTTTGATTTGCCTGTTTTCGTAATTGGCAATGGCCCAAGCTTAGATGAATGTTTAGAGCATATTTTACAGCACAGAAGTAAAGTAATAGTAGTCAGTTGTGGAACTGCTTTGAAAGCTCTGCACGCGAACGGGATTAAACCAGATTTTCATGCTGAAATCGAACAGAACCGAGCGACATATGATTGGGTTGAACAAGTAAATGACCCGCAATATGTCAAAGATATTAGATTAGTTAGCGTAAATGGAATCCATCCAAATACAGCAGATCTTTTCAAGGAAACCATACTCGCGTTTAAAGATGGTGAAGCGTCCTCATATATATTTAATACGCAGTTGAAACTAGATGGTTATGATTGTGCTTCACTATCTTATGCGTATCCCACAGTAACAAATCTGGTGTTGAACTACTTCACTCGCTGGGGATTTAAATATTTTTATTTGTTTGGCGTTGACCTTGGGTATGTTGATGTAAGCAAGCACCATTCATCCCATTCAGCCTATTACAAAGACGATGGTTCTGAAGTATATGACTATCAAGGTCTGCATGGTGGTGGATTGAATGTTGAGGGTAATTTTGCTCCAAGCGTTTTTTCTAAGCCTGAATTTTTAGTATCCAAGAAGTTGCTTGAGCAAGCTATAGCAAGTAAGAATGGTGCAATTGAAGTCTATAATTGTAGTAATGGCGTTAAGCTGAAGGGCTCTTTTTCACTGCTTCCTGAAAATATTTTGATTCATGAAAATAAGGCAGACAAAGAGATCGTTGTTTCCGAATTGATTGAACAGTCATTTTATATATTAAACCCAAGTGTTGCTTTGAAGGTGTTTAGGAAATTCGATCATGAAAAGATAAAAGCCAGCACGCAGGAATTATTGGGTATATTAGAGCATTCCGTAAAGACGGAATCAGATGCAAGATTCATGCTCGAGAAACACTGGGATTTCTTCCGGGACCGGGCCATTTTGTGGGATGACATGACATTTTATATATTCCATGGAAGTTCTAACTATTTTGCCGCAGTGATGACAAAAATTGCTGCAAATTTAGTAGATGGTGATGAGGATATCTTGAAGGCATTTAATTTTGTGGTGACAACGTACAAAGATTTTATAATTGAAGCGATGGCCAGGTACATCGGTGGTCCATTAGATTTTGATAGTGTGACTGTCAAAGAAATGTTCGATGGTTCTGTGAATTAATTCGTAGAGTGAGGGCTGCATGTGTGCCATAGCCGGTATATTTAACATCAATAGTCCCTTGCCGGGTTCCATTCTACTGAACGTTGTCAAAGAAATGACTTCGAAAATGGTCCATCGTGGACCGGACGATGTTGGTTACTTTGTATCTACTGACGAAAGGTGTATCTTGGGACACCGTAGATTGAGCGTCATTGACACAAGTGTGAACGGTCATCAGCCGATGTCGAGCATTGATGGAAGGCATTCATTAGTATTCAATGGCGAGATTTATAATTATGATACGTTGCGGGCGGATTTAGAACATTCTGGTGTTTTTTTTCACACGCAGAGTGATACTGAAGTCTTATTAAATGGATTAGTTGTTCGCGGTACGGATTTTATTACTCATTTAGACGGAATGTTTGCATTTGCATTTTATGATGAAGTCAGAAAGAGCTTGCTGTTAGCAAGGGACGCCTTCGGTGAAAAACCTCTGTATTATACTTTTCAAAATGGCCTTTTTGCTTTTGCTTCAGAACTAAAAGTATTAACATGTCTTCCCGGATTCGATCCGCTCATAACTCGTGGCCATATTGCTGCTTACCTGGCCTTTCAACACATTCCGGCGCCAAATACCATTTATGCCAAATGCTTCAAGGTCGAAGAAGGGAGTATGCTGCGAATTGGCAGCAGTGGAGTTTTGAACTGTTCTAAGTATTTTTTCTGGAACCCGGGTGATTTCCGCACTGACTCTATTGAAGAGCAGACCGATCATTTAGAACATTTGCTGATAAAGTCCTTAAAGCGGCGCCTGGTCGCGGATGTACCGGTAGGGGCATTCTTGTCCGGAGGCGTTGATTCTTCTACCGCTGTTGCACTGATAAAACGAAAAATTGGCAGGGAGATTAAAACGTTTTCTCTCGGTTTTAATCATATGCCGTCAAGCGAGCATCTGGAAGCTGCGGAGATGGCTCGAGTTCTTGGAACAGAGCATTTCCAATTAATGATCGAACCTGCCGATTATCAATACCACATAAAAACAATTGCAGGGTTACTCGATGAACCTAACGCAGACAGTTCGTGCGTTCCGACTTATTTTCTTGCTCAGCTTGCAAGACAACATGTGACTGTTGCAATCACCGGTGACGGTGGTGACGAGATCTTTGGCGGCTACCCCAGATATCAAGAGGTCATTCAGCAGAGTCAGGGAAGAGAAACAGACATCGCGAATCGTAGCTGGCATGTCGGACGGGCGTACTACAGCCTGCTGTCTTTGTTGTTCCCAGATGCATATTTGCGTCGTCTTTTTGGGCAAGTACCTGATTTTTGTGCTGATCTTCTGTTGAGTCATAGACGCAAAATTGATATGGACCACAGGCATGTGTTGCACCGGATGAGGCAAGCTGATGCCAATTGTTATCTTGCTGAAGTATTGGCAAAGGTTGATCGGATGAGTATGGCGCATAGTCTCGAATGCCGGACACCATATCTGAGTCCTGAAGTTGTACAATTTGCGGGTTCTTTACCAACTTCGTCATTATTGAACAATGATCGTGGCAAATATTTGTTACGCCAGGTAGGTTCTCGATATATTCCTCCAGATTGGCTGAATAGACCTAAAAAAGGCTTTGGCATCGACCCATTAATGGCTCAGGCATTATTTCCTTTGAAAGAAAGTATTCATCGCGAATCCCGCAATGGTTTTATTTTAGAAACTGTGTTTCGCGGAGAACGTATTGTTGATCTATTTCAGAATGTGCTGCCATCCTGGAGTCTTTATCATCTTTGGGCTGTTTGGTTATTGGAATTGTGGCTAAGAGAAAACCCATCTAGGTTTGATATTGATGAATACTAATTATAGTTGAGGGGCTATGGCCAACTATATCATCGTCGACACATCAATTGATGTCGGTGGAGCCGAGACATTTAACGCATTATTTGTTCGTTTTTTAGTCGCGCAGGAGGGTGCTAATGTTATTATTCTGACGGTAACAAACGGAATTATACGCAAAGCACTTTCCGATTTGTCTGGCAGAGTAGTGTATTTCGATGTACCAGAGGCAACTGAGTATAATGTAGATTTATTACACCGATCTGAGCTTGAAACGCTCGGTAATCGCATACTGAGTTTATATGCAGGTGATTTTTTTATTTTATCTAGCTATCTGATAAACGTCCAATTGACGAATTATATTTTTAATTCATCTACCCGAGTGAAAGTGCTTTCTGGCGTTTTACACCCTGAGGCCTGGAGCACTTGGCATCCTGATACAGGTTATGATGGACATCGTGCTTTTAAGCCAAGAGTGATCGATGATTATTGGTTTTTTCAGCGAGATTTACTCAACGCGCTGGATGCTACAAACTCGTTATGGTATCCGAATGATATATTTAGAAGGTATAACGAGTATTATTTTGATATAGAGCTTCACTGTAGATTTCTTGCAACTGTGCCTGTTAATTTACCGCAAGATGTGTTCAATTATTGCTGTAATTCGGAATCAAATCGCTTTAAATTACTCTGGATGGGGCGCTACGATTTTTTCAAAAATGAGTCTATTAAAAAGATTGTAGAGTCATTGAACATCTTGGCGAGTGATGAAATAGATATCGAGTTTCATCTGATAGGCTACGGCGATTTCGCTTATAGTTCTGAAGTCAGTGCACTTCAGCAAAATACTTCATTCAGAATGATTCAGCACGGAAAGAAGAATGAGCAGGAAATTTTGCAGCTCATCCGTGACAATCAATTCGATGCTTATATTGCAATGGGCTCCTCCGCTTATTTTTTTGCTGCGCTTGGTTTACCAGTCATTGCGATTGACTCTGCAGTAAAAGGATATGGCCGCTTTGTTAAAGGCTGTTGGCTCGCGGACGCCGCTGATGAATTTGATGAAGGCTCATCATTATATCTGGACCTGATAGGACAAAAAACGGCGTTTCGCTCTGATTTACTGGAAATGTTTCGGCAGATTATGGCTGATAAAGCTCAGCTTGAAGTTCATGCCAAACGTTGTCTTGATTATGTCCGTGCGTTTCACAGCCCAGCCGTAATCTTGCCAAAGATCCAGGCATATATGCACAAAGCCGAATTTCATCAACGGATTGTTTATGAACCTGTCAATGTATTGCCGCAGTCTTTCCATTACCTGATAAAGTCGCAACAAAAATCAGTAAAAATTGCGGTTTTTGGTACTGGCGCCGGGGCCAGACGTTGGCTTCGTCTGGTCAACTGTCACAATGAACGCAATCCCGAAGCTGTGCAGGTCGATATAGTGCGCTATTTTGACAACAGTACTGCCAAACATGGCCAGTTGTATTTCGGTGTACCTATCTGCGCATTTGCTGCAGAGCTTTGTAACGAAATAGATTTTATCGTACTGGCTTCTGATTATTGGGTTGAGATGCAGGAACAATTACAGTCAGCCGGTATTTCGCGCAATAAAATTTACCGAATTTATTAGAGTGGACACCGCGATGAAAAAAATTGCGATAGTTCAGTCAAATTATGTGCCCTGGTTGGGCTATTTTCAGTTGATTAAGAGCGTCGACGAATTTGTGTTTTTGGACGACGTACAGTACACGGTGCGTGATTGGCGAAATAGGAACAAGATTAAGACACAAACCGGATTGGAATGGCTGACTGTTCCGGTGGTGCATACCAGCCGCAGTCAAACCATTGCTGAAACGACTATTTCTGATAAGCAATGGATGGAAAAACACTGGCAGAAGATAAAGCAAAACTATTCCAAAGCAGTGTGTTGGCAGGAGATGTCTCCAGTCATCAAAGCTTTGTTTGACGAAGTCGCTGCGTTTTCATCGTTGTCTGCAGTAAATCAACTGTTAATAAGCAGAATTTGTCAAATTTTAGCTATAGATACTCCGCTGATGGCCGATAGTGAAGTTATCGCTGAAGCTGGAACATATAGCGCATCTGAAAGGTTACTTGAGTTGTGCCTGCAGCGAAAAGCTGATGTTTATGTAAGTGGGCCTGCAGCTCAGGCCTACCTGGATGTTGAGTTGTTCACCCGGCATGGCATTAAGGTTGAATGGATGAGCTACGGTCCGTGGACTGCTTATTCACAATTACATGGCGATTTTACCCCAGCTGTAAGTGTGCTGGATATATTACTGGCGCTTGGACCTAATGCGTCTCAGTATCTGAATAGCGTTATGCGGGAGCAAAAACATGCCGCGATATGACTTTTATGATCGGCTCACAGCTGATTTCCCGTCGCAGATAGTGGTCGACACGACCGAGGTCTGCAATCTTAAGTGTGTGCATTGCCCTCATCCGGTATTTAAACTGTCGGAACACTACGGTGCACGGCATTTAGATCCTGAGTTAAATAAGAAACTGGTCGATGAAGTTGCCAAAGCGGGTCGGGACAGCTGCCAATACATTCGTTACACCAGTAATGGCGAACCGCTGATGCATCCGCAAGCACATGAAATGATTCAGTATGCGGTAGATCACAGTGGCACATTCGTGACATTGACGACAAACGGTACCATTTTAAACGAAAAGAAAATGGAGCAATTGATTGCGTCCGGGCTCCATATGATTGATGTTAGTATTGATGCCTTTACCGCAGAAACATACCAGAAAGTTCGCGGTGGCCGACTGGAACAGGTCGATCGCAATGTCAACCGGATGCTGGAACGTATCCGGCAGCTCGGTGCCCGCACTAAAGTTGTCGTCAGTTTTATCAATCAACCACTTAATCAGCATGAAGCATTAGATTTCAAAAAGTACTGGCTGGAATGCGGCGTCAACGAAGTGCTGATTCGCAATCTGCACACAGCTGCAGGGATGATGAACGCGAACCCGGGACAACAAGAGCCGGGACGTCGGCCCTGTGTTTATCCATGGGAACGCCTCGTATTAGATCCCAAAGGTTTCCTTGCTTTCTGTCCGGCAGATTGGGGCAATGGACCAACGGTTGGGGACTTCCGGGAGTTGAGTATCGTTGACGCCTGGCGTGGCGAGTTTATGCAGAAGTTACGTGAAGCTCATCTGAGTAATAATTTCAGTTGCCACGGGTTTTGTGGTCAATGCCCGGACTGGAAGTTGACTCAGTGGCCTGATACCGGTCGTGGTTATGCAAATTTGGTCGCTGATCTGAAGGTGGAAATGTCATGAAAACACCCGCTGAAAAAATTTTTTACAGTATGCCAACTCCTCTTTCTGCCACTTTAGGCAGCGACATTATTACCAGCCTTGGTACAGGCCCGTATAAGAAGCAATGTGAAAAATTTTTAAGCGATCATCTGGAAGGCAATAAAGTCTTACTGACGCCGTCCTGCAGCGCATCACTGGAAATGTGTGCTTTGGCTGTGAACCTGCAGCCAGGCGATGAAGTGATATTGCCGAGTTTTACTTTTGTGACTTCTGCCAGTGCATTTGCGCTGCGTGGTGCGCGTTTAGTGTTTGTTGATATCAGGCCGGATACGCTGAATATCGACGAAAACCTGCTGGAAGCTGCCATCACGGACAAGACCAAAGCAGTTGTCGTGGTCCACTATGCAGGTGTTGCCGCGGAAATGGATCGGATCCGCGATATCTGTAGCCATCGCAACATTGCCGTGATTGAAGATGCTGCACAAGGTATTGGAGCTTCTTATCGGGGCTCCCCGTTAGGCAGCATCGGTGATTTTGGTTGTTTTAGTTTCCACCATACGAAGAATATCCATGCCGGAGGCGAAGGCGGCGCTTTAGTTGTTAAAAATCAGTTGCTTTCACAACGCGTTGAAATCCTTCAGGAAAAAGGCACGGACCGGTCAAGGTTCATTCGTGGTGAAATCGACAAATATACCTGGCAAGAATTGTCGTCGAGTTATGTGATGTCCGAAATTCAAGGCGCCTGCCTGGCTGATCAACTGCAGCGCATGCAGCAGATCAATGCGCTACGGATGACACTTTGGGAAAACTACTTTGCGGAATTGACCGGCATCGAACTGGCTGGATTGGTAACGCTGCCGAAAATCCCTGCTCATTGCCAGCATAACGCACATATTTTCTTCATGTTATTACCAGATACTGAAAGCCGGGAACAATTCGTTGCGCATATGCGCTCTCACAACATTGAAGCAACAACCCATTACGTGCCATTGCATTCGAGCCCGGCCGGTAAAAAGTATTCGACATTTTGTGGCAAAGATGTGCATACGACAGACATTGCCTCAAGGATTGTCCGGCTGCCGATTTACAACACCTTATCTGAACAGGCGCAATCCAGAGTCATCGATACCACTTTTAGTTATTTTAAAAAGTACAAGGCGCGTCGCAGCGCCTGATTTAAACATAACCCGCAAAATGTGCCCGGATCATCGGATAGCTGTTAAACCAGGTGGTAATTCCCTGGTTGATCAGTTGCATTGAAATTTCATCAATGGCAGCACTGGCAATAATAATCTGCCCTTGCGGATGCTGACTGAGCATGGTTTCCAGCGATATCACTGCGCTGGGCGGGCTGCCCGCACTATTACTGATAAATCCGCAGACGTCATAACCACAATCTTTCAGGTACCTCTGGATAATTTGGCCGCCCTGGCCAGCGCCAAAAATATAAATGGGTTGGTCTTTGTCTAAGCGCGCGAAATCGTGCTTAGTCCTTAAATCTATTACATTCAATATCAAGGGCTTCACTAAGGCCGGAAGACTTGGTTTGTCGAACAGATATTCGGTAACGATTTCGCCCATTTTGGATTTATTGTATTGAAAGCCTAAACCGGACAATTGCTGTACCACATCAGCAAAGCGGGAATATTGCATCGGCCATCCGCCGAGCCAGTCCCGGACATCATGCATCATGTCCATGCCGCGATTCTCTTTATAGTTCACCCATTTCCTGAACAGAACTGGCAGATTTGCCGGTGTTTTCGCCAGTTCGAAGCGCCATAGATACCAGATCTCATCCAGTCGTTTTCTTAGCGGACTATGGTCCAGATATTTTTGTTTTACCTCAAACCAAAATTCTGGTGATTCCGCCGACCAGTCTGAGTCATATAAGCCAAAATAGAAGCTGCCCCCCGGTTGTACGCATTGACTGGCAAGAGTGATAGCCGTTTCCATATCTCCGGTGTGATGTAACACGCCCCATGAGTACACTAAATCAAAAAGCCCCAGTGAATGCATAAACGCAGCGTCCAATACTGAGCCTTGTTGCACAGTCCAGTTCGCCGGGCTTCCCGCCATCCGCCACAGTGCTTGTGTCGCGAGTACCGATTGATGGTCGTAGTCAAAACTGACAATCTTCGCCGCACCAGCCAGAAATGCTGCATAGCTGTGTAACCCACTGCCAGAACCGATATCCAGAAAACTTTTTCCTGTCAGACTTTCTTGTCCACAAAACTGCACCAGATGCTGCTGAGCCTGTTGCAATCGTTCTTCGGATAGTTTTTTATCAATGAAACTTTGCCAGTTACGGCCAAATGCAAATCTCTTTTCCGGGGTCGTTGTCATCGGTTTATTTGCCTGTTGAAAGTGTCTGAGTTGTTTGGGGTTGCAGCAGGCTGAGCGTATGAGTCGCCAATTGCCTGCAGTTGCGTGTTGCTTTGATGTCCTGACTGACTTGCTGCATGAAGGTTTTATGCTTTGCGGGATACCGCAGATAGTCACGTAATTTTATATACATGGCATTTTCATCGTCGACCGGAACCAGGCTGTCTGTCAGGAGTGGGCTCAGTGCTTCAGCGGTACCGCCGGCATCGGTGCAGACGAGCGGCAGGCCGTATTGCTGCGCTTCTAAAATGACGTTGGGGAAACCTTCAATGTGGGAAGGCCCCAGTAAACAATCTGCCTGGGTTAAATAGGGGGCAGGTTCATCAATCTTACCTGGCATGATGATTCGATCTTTAATACCCAGTAACGACACTAAATCGGTGAGCTCGCTGCGCATTTCGCCATCGCCGATCAGAATGACAAATAATGACGGAAATTCTGCAATGAGTTTTGCTGCGACCCGAATAAAGCCATCGGGATTTTTCTCACGGGTAAAACGCATAATACCGAGCAGTAATAAAGATTCAGGCGGCAGCTGGTAAAGTTTTCTGATGTCAGTGTCAGATTCAATTTCGTTGTCAGCAACTGCGTTAGGTACTGCCTGTAATGCATCTGTGCCAAGCCAATGCTGGTAAGAGTCTGCACCGAGTTTACAGTTGGTATAAAGGGCGCTGCCGGAGATTTGTAGCAGGATAGCGCGATACCATGGCGACATTGCGGACAAGGCACAACTTTGAAATTCTGTCGTGTATTGCAGCGCCAGCAGGTGAGGTTCAAGTGAGCGCCCCGACATCAGGACCGACGGACAGCCTGCAACGTTGGCTGCGGCCGCAGCAGTGATGTTGCATTCGTCCAGATAGGCAATAAACAAAAACGGTTTGATAGTGCGAAGCAGACGCTGCAAAGCTAAAACGTTATGACTGCCTTTGGGTCTGAGCAAACGGCAAAGCGGCTGCAGCCACTGTAATTCTGCAGCTGTTGGCGGCGATTGTTGCCAGAGTGTGCGGACCAAAGGGATAAATTCACGTTGTACACCAGCGTCGGCCAGTTGCATTTGCCAGCCGGTGATACTGGGATGGTCTTGATTCTGACAAATCAATGTTACTTCGTAGCCAAGTTGACGCAGCCCAATCGCCAGTAAGACGATTTGCCGCTCAGCGCCGCCTTTGTCCAATGCACTGATAAACAGACATATATGATGGTTATCAGCACTATAAAATGCTTTTTTATGCTGCGCCAGCCAAGTTTGGGCTTCGGCAAAAATCATTGCCTCTGACTGCGTATCTGCCCAAATCTGCGCTTGCATCACGGGCAGGTTTGCATAGCCCTGAACTTGCCGTGTAATCGATTCGCCAAATTGAGCCATCTCAGGGTAAGCCCATATTTGATATTGATTGTCTGCCAGCTGCTGCAAAATTTCCGGCTTTACTACCGGAATGCCAAGGATTTCCTCGGTATTTGCAGCGCCAGTTCCATCGATAACAAATATCGGGCTGACAGCTGCACCATATAAATAATAAGGGGTATGACCCGAAAGCCCCCAGCCGATAATCTGTTCAGCCGGGTGATTTTGCTTCTTTTGATGACTATTGTTCATAATTATTTGCCTGAAGCTCATGCCAGCGCCCGATGCACCGCTGGTACACATCCAGATGAGTGCTGCTCAGCTGCGTGTGGTTATGTTGTCGCTGAATATACTGCCGCGGCGTCGTCAGCAATACCGGCGGGGTTTTAAAAAAATCCTCGATCCTGGCGGCGAGTTGCTCAGGACTTTTACCGGTAACGAGCCATTGCGGGCAGATCGGCGACAAGACTTCGGCAAGACCGCCAACATCAAAGGCAATCACCGGCAGGTTCGTTGCCAATGCTTCAAGTACCTGTAGTGGCTGGTTGTCCGCAATACTTGGATAGACCATTAAATCGGCGGCGGCGTAGATATCGTTCATCCGCTCTGCAGTGTCGATAAAACCAGTGAAACGCGGATTTAATGCGGCGTATTGCGACTGTATTTGCGCCGACTCTTTGCCAACCAGTAACAGATTAAACTGAAGGCCGCCGTGCTTGAGTTGTTGCAGCGCCTGCAACCCTAACGTGATGCCTTTGTAGGGATTATCCAACTGTGCCGCACCCAAAAGGATCGTAGGTAGCGCCGGGTCGAGGTTTAACTGGCTTTGCAACAACGCTTTTTGTTGAATCGCCTGTGGTGCAAAAAGCGCCGTATCTACAGTGTTTGCCAGCAAATAAGCTGGTTTTAGCTGCGGAACTGCCGCATGCAGACGTTCTGCCAGCCAAGTTGAAGGCGCCGCCAGTTGTAGCAACGGTTCTTTCAATGTACGCCGGTTCAACCGCCATTTCAGCGCGGAATAATCAAAACGGCTATCGAGTGGCGGCAGTCCGTGTTGCGGGCATTCGCCACAACCATTGGTATAGCGGGTGCAATCCATCGGTTGGATGCAACCGCCGGTAAAGGCTGAACAATCGTGTAAGGTCCATAACACCGGCATTCGTTTGGCCAGATAACGCACTGACAAAGGCGAAGCGGCGAAGGAAATATCGTGAATATGCACCAGATCAAAATTGGCCGGCAGGTTTTGCCAGAATAGATTGGGCAGCTCAAATGGGATCACATCCGGCGCAAACCAGCTTTTAACGGCGCGGCTCCAGCGATAAAACTTACGTTGAAAACGCTCACCGTATAATCGTCTGACTCTGCTGTCATAACCAGATTTGCTCCAGCTGACCCAATGCACCACTTCGTGGCCGTCGGCCAGCAGCGTCAGGCGCAGGTCTTCTGCCATTTTACTGGCACCGCCACCGGAATGATCCGCTTTTGAAATAAGCGCTATCCGCATCTGTACTTCCCCTGATCCATTCGCGTTATTCCTGTCCCAGCATCATGATAGACAGCGGCCCGGTGATCCCGAGCGCCTCTGCTGTGGCATGAATTTGTGTCGCCATTTGCTGCCTGAATGCGTAGGAAGTCACAACAAAATGCCGCGCGCCGGCATGCAACGCCTGTTGCAAGGAAATGACCTGCCACTGCTCAAAGCGGTATGGGCCGAGTGTCTCGGCTTTTTGGTCAATCAGGAATTCAATCGCTTCGGCACAGTACCCAGGTTGCTGCTGGAACTGGCGGAAAAAATCGCCGGCACCACAGATGGAATATTGGTGCCAGCCGGCGCGTTGTAATTGCTCAAGCAACATTCTGCTACGCCGTGCGGTTAAGTTGCTGACTTCGCCAAATAAGCGACCGGCCAGCTCCGGGTCCGCCAGTCGGAGTAAAGCTGCGGGCCAATGCAGTTGCTGGCTTTGCCACAGCGGGTCCAATTGCCAGTTCAGCCAGGCCTGTGGCACTGTAACTTCGCGAACTGTGTTGATTTGCTTTGCATCCAGCACCGAGTAGCGCAGCTGTGCGCCGAAATTATCTTCCTGTAACAGCCGCTGATAGAGTGCTGCTTCTGCCAGTTGTGGTTTGTTGATAAAACGCTGCAGTATGGTTGCCGCGACACTGTCATCCAAATCGTGGTGCTGATAGCCACGGGCAAACGCCAGCACGCCTTGGCGAAAGGCAGCGGTTTGTGCTGAATTTAAGGCGGCAGGGCCACATTGCGGTGTACCGTCGGCGCTATAACTGAGTGTGCTGCCGGTGGCGCCAACCAGCCAGGGTTCAAAAGCTTTTTCAGCACGGGCTAATTGCTGACACAGCGCCGGATGTTGGCGCAGAAAACTGCTGTAAGCGATTTTCTGGTGATATTTCAGACTGCGATCGCCGTGATAAAACAGCAGATTCAGGGCAAAATCCTGCTGCAGAATTTGACTGAGTAAACGGTGACAGGTGCCGCCATGGCCTAAGTCCAGCAGCGCTATCTTGCTGGCTTCTGGCAATTTCAGGCTTTGCCAGTACTGTTGAAAAGCCTGCTGCTGCTGATAAACACTCTGTTTCAGCCGCTCCTGATGTTGTTTTGCCAGACAAACTAAATGTTGCCACAGCGTCTGCTGCTGTATTAAAACCTGGTCGGTCTCGGCCAGCAGTTGTTGTTTGTAGTGGGCAAATTCATCTGGCAAGGTCAGCTGTAAGTCATCACACAGCGATTGAACGCTGTAGCCTTTTTGCTCCCGTAATAACAGCAGTAGTTGCGCCAGCCAGTCAGATTTTTCCGTGTTCAGACTTGGCCAATAGAGGGCTTTGCGTGAGACATGAATGGGAATGACCCGCGGAGCCTCAGGAAACAGTGCAACACGGCAGTTCAGCACGTCGGCAAACAATAAGCCTTCGCGCAGCATGCATAAAATCACTTCACAGTGCGCCCGCAGCGCCTGTTGCAACTGCCAGTCAGCAAATGCCGTCAGCACCGGGCCCCAGATAGCAGCACCCAGACTATATGCGGTTTGCCGATCTTTAGCCTCAGTGTCATCTGGTGCTAGCCACCAGTCTGGCGGAATACTCTGCAGTCGGCGCTGTAAGTAAAAATCTGCATTTTGTGCTTGCAGATGTTCCATGGTCTGTAAGCTGGCGGAATCTATCCGCGGTGAATACCAGGCGGCATTGAGCCCGGAAGCCCTGGCATTAACCACATCGGCCTGCCAGTGGTCGCCGATATGCAGCCAGGATCGCGGGTCGATAATCAGCTGTTGCTGCAGAAAACTGTATGCGCGGCCATCGTGTTTCGCGACGCCGGTATCACTGGAGACATAAAGCGGCAGCGACAGTAAAAACGGCTGCTGCTGAAACAGGTATTGGCGGATTTGCTGCGCATTGAGGTACATGTCGGATAGCAACACCACCTGGATACCCGCTTGTTGCAGCTGCTGCAGCGCTGCGATTAATGCGCGGTTGGGCACACACAGTTGTTGTTCAGTCTGCAGTTCGGCACTGGCATAAGCCTGTTGTTGTTCAACGTCACCCGGCATGCCGGCCAGGATTTGTTGCAGGCTGATTTCACCGGCACCATGTTGCTGGCGGCAGGTCAGTTCGGCCTGGATGCGCAGCGGGGCATAGTCGTCTGCAGTACAACCGAGTGGTAATTGATGGGTCTGTTCCAACAGTTGGCCGGCATGCCTAAATGCATCCGTTGGCGCACCGCATCGACGCAGCAGCAAAGTGTCGAATACATCGACACTGATAAAACGAAATTGCTGTGACAGGCACCAGGTAACAAACTCATCCATGAAGGCAAGGGTCCTGTTGAGCTGCAGCTAACGCACTATGTGGCACTGCATTTTGTCGATAATGTTGCCGAGCCTTGGCAAAACGTTCTTGCCAGACAGGCTGCAGAATTTGTCGGAACATCCCCCGAAAACTTTGATATTGCTGTAAAAAGGTCGGCAGATTTTGATCAGCAACTAAGTGTCCATACGGATCAGCATGGTAAAGGTCAGGCATCGCATTTGTAGCAGGAGTCGCATGGCTGATATGACTGTGCAGCATAAGCCGGCGGGCGTTTGCGGGCACTGCCGACTCAGCGGTTTGTGGTAAGTCCTGCAACGCTTCGGCAAGCGATTCAGGGCCATCAGGTTGGATCAGCACGCACTGCACCTGCTGAGTGTTCAGATAGCGGATAAACGGCTGAATCAGTTCCGGTTGCTCGGTGTTCACAATGTAAACCGGCTCTGTACCAGCAAATTGATTGAATAATGAATCTTGCTCGCGCGGCAGCACATGCCCGTCCTGGCGGAACAATTGGTCAGACATCACATCTTCGTAGGCAAACAGCAGGCTCAGCGCCAGATTTGGTGTTTGTTTTAACTGACAGAAGAACAGGGTATTGCAGCAACGCTCGGCCCAGTGGCTGATAAATGCTGCGAGGCGGTCTTCTGGTAAATGCTTCAGAAAAAACAGTACGCGGTTACGTTCAAAATAATAAGAAGCAAAAGTAGTTGCCAGATTCTGCGCGCCCATTTTGTGGTAAACCCGCGCCTGACTGATAGCATGAATTTCATAACCCGCTTGTTTGACGCGCCAGCACCAGTCCATGTCGTCCCAGTAGATAAAATGGCGGCGGTCAAAGCTGCCGACTTGCTGCAAAACTTCCAATCGAGTCATCAGGCAGCAGGCTGGTACGTAATCGCAGACTGTCACTGCAGGAAAGGCGGGGCTATCCGCTGCGCCTTTGTGTTCGACCCGCACTGAAAAGTTTTCCCAGTCGATATAACTGCCAAGTTCCTGTAAATATTGTGGATTATCCATGCTGAGGATTTTACTGCCAACCACACCGACCGCCGGATTTTGCTGTAAATATGCAAACAGCGAAATTAAGGTTTCACTCTCCAGCCTGATGTCGTTATCTAACAAGGCAATATGGCTGAATTTTTGGTCGGAAGCATATTCCATGCCTCGGGCAAAGCCACCGCTGCCACCTTCATTTTGTTGATTTTCCAGCAAGACGACTTGAGGAAACTCCTGCTTAACCAGCGTGACGGATTCATCAGTAGATGCGTTGTCAACGACGATGACCTGATGTTCAAACGAAAGGCCGGTGGAGGCAAACACGGACTCAAGACACTGCCGCAAGTATGCGGCTTTGTTGAAATTACAAATGACAATAGCAAGGCGAATATGCATGTTTAATTCCTACAGCACCAGTGTTTACTGGTGCAAAATGCCAGCAGTGCGCGAGGAACGTGTCGGATAACCCGCATCCGCAGAGACTCTGCAGACATGTTCAAAAACTATGCCTTCACTATCGGCCAGAGCTTGGCAAACTGAAATTCAGCTTAATAAATTCAGTGAGGAAGCACCAGACTGACACGAGCCAGCTGCAGTGGTAAATCCATCCCATCCCAGATCGGATGAAATTGTAGACTCTGACCAAGCGGTACCAGCCGGTCCACGCCGACTAATAAACTTTGTTGCCAGCGGGCTAAATCTGCCGGGTCCAGCCCCCAATAACTGATGGTCTGGTGCGCCTGCGCCAGTTGCGGGGTCAGCTCGTCTAAGGTCGCAGCCGTCATTTCGATAAATAAACCACAGCCGGGATGTAACTCAATCATCTGCGGGGCCAAAGCGGCAGCGCTTAAGCGAATTAACGGCCGAAGTTGCAACTGCTGATAGTTGTCGCTACCGGTAATCAATTGTTGTGCTGCGGCGAATGCCTGGAAATGCTCACTGTCGGTTAATTGCTGTTGTTGCTCCAGTGCAGGCCAAAAGCGCTGCTGTGCCTGCTTTACTGTGTCCGGCTCGCCGAGCCAGGTCAGCAGTTTGGCCGAAGCACAGGTTTGCTGGGCGTAGCTCAGATGGTCGCGGCTAAACAACGCCTGCATTGCCTGCAGGTCGGCGTCGCTACACTGCAGCAGCGCGTTGGCATCGAGCAGGCATAACGAGAATTTGTGGGCGAAGGTCATGTCACGACAATGCGCCGGCACCGGCGTTTGCCGCTGAGCAATAATGGCCGCATCGCTGCCCCAGAGCAGGCGGCCGTCGATGTGTTGCAGCCAGGCGGTTAACTCTGTGTCCTGATGCGCAGTACGCACAAACATCAGCCGTTGATTCACTGTTGGAAATAACCCGGCCAGTTCGTTAATCAGCGTCAGCAACAGCGCAGCACTGCCACCGGCGCGGCTGGATAACCGGATCAGATTCTGATTGCCCATCAACAGGCTGAGCAGCGCCGGATACATAAACAGACTGTCGACATTCGCCGGTGCGTTATGAAACACCAGACCGAGTGGCCGCAGTAAATAAGGTTGCATGCGGTAGGGCTGCAGTATTTTTTGCAGATGCGCCGGTCTTAACCAGAAGCCAAGCGCCAGCAAGTCAGCAAAAGGCCGGCAACGGGCGTCTTTCAGCAGTAAATTGCTCAGCGCGCTGATGTAGGCAAAACTCTCCCCGGCTAAGGCCGGCGCCAGTTGTTTGCGCTGACCAGGCTCGGCATGGGCCAGATTTAAAAACTGCATCTATTGCTCCGCCGCGGTGTTATTGCCCGCTTGTACCGTGTCACTGCAGCCACGGGCTTCAGCCAATGCCAGCCGGCCCAGTACCTGAAAGTATTTACCGGCACGGCCACAGCGGCAATCATCTTCGCCAAGCAGAATGCCGCGATCTTCCGTCAACAAACTGTGGCCGGGATACGAGCGGGGCAAGGTGGACAACAACTGCAGCAAGCCAGGCTGGCCGTATTCCTGCAATTGCCAGGTCTGTGGGTTGCGCACCAGCACATCAGTCGATACCGGACAGTGCAGGTGGCCATGTTCACATTCCACAAAAACCGCGCCGATTTGTTCAACCATGCCATAAAAATTATGCACCCGTTGAATGGCT
>JACCDS012317042.1_pt1 | contig 26603 bp, 25 predicted proteins | sample 7446441 | NCBI WGS metagenome assembly JACCDS01 (sample SAMN15323445, study PRJNA562643) | freshwater metagenome | isolation source: river surface water | place: USA:Blue River Watershed | collected 2017-08-17 | reverse complement strand
CTGGCGGAGGCTGTGAGATTCGAACTCACGGAGGGGTCACCCCCTCGGCAGTTTTCAAGACTGCTGGTTTAAACCGCTCACCCAAGCCTCCGGTGATCCGGGACCCGAATTATACCTGCGACCGCCTTTGCGACCAATCATTTCAATCCGGCAGGAACATCTGCTGCAAGTCGTTCAGGAACCGCAGCCCCAGTCCGGTCGGCCGGATCCGCCGGAAGTCCACCTCGAGCAATCCCTTGCGTTCAGCCTGCTGCAATGCCGGCTCGATCAGCTGCTGCGGCAAACCGGTACGCTCCATGAATAGCCGGGACTCGAAGCCCTCGGTCAGCCGCAATGCATTGAGCATGAATTCAAAACCCATGTCGTCGCGGCCTACCTCGTGCTCTTCATGAACCGGATTGCCTGCAGCAGTCTGCTGCAAATAGCTGGCCGGCTGCTTGTAGCGCGCCTGGCGCACAATTCGGTGCGGGAAGGAGAGCTTCGAATGCGCGCCCGCGCCGATGCCGAGATAGTCGCCGAACTCCCAGTAGTTCAGGTTGTGCCGCGCGCGACGCCCGGGCTTTGCGAATGCAGAGACTTCGTAGTGCTGATAGCCCGCCGAGGCCATGCGCTCGGCAATCAGCTGCTGCATCGTCGCGCTGGCATCGTCATCCGGCAACTCGGGCGGGTATTTCGCGAAGACGGTATTCGACTCTAGCGTCAGGTGATAGAGCGACAGGTGCGGCGGCGCAAAACTGAGCGCCGTATCGAGGTCTGCCTGTGCCTCCTCCATCGTCTGGCCGGGCAGCGCATACATCAGGTCGAGGTTGAAATTGGTGAAGCTGTGCTGAGCGATCTCGATGGCGCGTCTTGACTCGTCGCCGTCATGGATACGACCAAGCGCCTGCAGGTGCCGCGGGTTGAAGCTCTGGATGCCGATCGACAGCCGGTTGATGCCGCTAGCCGCATAGCTGCGGAATTTTTCTGCTTCGAAGGTACCTGGGTTGGCCTCCATCGTGATCTCGGCACCGGCTTCCAGTGGCAGCAGGCTGCGGATGTCGGACATCAGCCGGTCCAGTCCCGCTGCCGACATCAGGCTTGGCGTGCCGCCACCGATGAACACGGAAACAATTTTGCGACCCCAGATCAGCGGTAGCGATTGTTCGAGGTCGGCACGCAGTGCGTCCAGGTACTCGCTCTCGGGCAGCGGCTCGCTTGCCTCGTGCGAATTGAAATCGCAGTACGGGCATTTGCGCACGCACCACGGAAAATGCACATATAGTGATAGCGGCGGTAGCGCCGGCAGGTTCAGGATCCCGGGTTTCAGATAGCTGTCGACGACGCGGCGCGCGGCCACCGGTAGTACTTCGGGCAATGCTTCGGGATGAATCGGGATCATCACAGTTTGGCGACCAGCGCGCGTAGTGCCTGGCCTCGATGCGACAGGCGGTTCTTCTCGTCGGCAGACAGCTCGGCTGCGGTCTTTCCCAGTGCGCGCACCAGAAAGTGCGGGTCGTAACCAAAACCGCCCTGCCCGCGCGGCTCAGTGAGCAGCTCACCATCCCAACGGCCTTCGGCGATCACGGGCTGCGGATCGTCCGCATGACGCAGATACACCAGAACGCAGTAGTAATACGCAGAACGGTCGGTGTGGTTAGCGAGATCCTGTACTAGCTTCGCGTTGTTGGCCGCATCGGATTTTGGCTCGCCGGCATAGCGTGCGGAGTAAACACCGGGCGCACCGCCGAGCGCGGGAACGCAGATGCCCGAGTCATCGGCCAACGCCGGTAGTCCGGACAGCCGTGCAGCATGGCGCGCTTTGGCCAGTGCATTCTCGATGAAGGTGTGATGCGGCTCTTCGGCTTCAGGGATGCCGAGCTCGCCCTGAGTCCTCAATTCGAACCCGAGCGGTGCCAGCAGCTGTGCGAATTCAGCCAGCTTGCCGCGGTTGTTCGATGCAAGCACCAGCGCCTGGCTCATGCGATATCCAGGGCCAGATCCAGGGGCAGACCCAGCGCCTGTTTTTGATGGCGGATCAGTTCACGAATACCGGCGTCGGCCAGATCCAGCAGCTGGTTCATCGTCGCGCGATCGAAGGCATCGCCTTCGGCGGTACCCTGCAGTTCAATGAAATGACCGGCATCGTTCATGACGACGTTCATATCGGTATCGCAATCCGAATCTTCCGGATAGTCGAGATCGAGCACCGGCTGTCCCTTGTAGACGCCCACAGAAATCGCCGCAACAAAATGCCGCAGCGGTATCGCCGGGATCAGCCCCTGCGCGAGCAGCCGCGAGAACGCGTCATAGGCGGCGACCATCGCGCCGGTGATGGCGGCGGTACGGGTGCCGCCATCGGCCTGGATCACGTCGCAGTCCAGTTGCAAGGTACGCTCGCCGAAGGCGGTGAGGTCAAATGCAGCACGCAGCGAGCGGCCGATCAGTCGCTGGATCTCCTGCGTACGGCCGGATTGTTTGCCCTTGGCCGCTTCGCGGTCCATGCGGGTATGGGTCGAGCGCGGCAGCATGCCGTATTCGGCGGTCAGCCAGCCCTTGCCCTGGCCGCGCAGGAAAGGTGGCACCTTCTCATCGATGCTGGCGGTGCAGAGCACGCGGGTGTCGCCGAATTCGACGAGTACGGCGCCTTCGGCATGGCGCGTGTAGTTGCGGGTCATGCGCACTTCGCGCAATGCATGGGCGGCGCGCCCGCTCGGGCGCTGGATCGCGGTGTCGGACACGGATTCCTCGGATCGGTGGGTTGAATTCAGGGACGATCCGGATGGATGCTGGTGATCACGCGGTCGTGCGGCAGTCCATCGGTCATCAGGGAGCTTTCACCGACATCCTGCAGGTCATCCAGCCAGGTGACGGCGATTACGGTGACATTATCGCCGTTTTTTCCACCGGCCCGCGCTGCATCGCCGACGAGCTCCGGCACGGCGTGCTCCAGCGGACGAGCGGACAGCCGGTAAGCCAGCTCGTGCTCATGCACATTCGACCAGAGTCCGTCGGAACACAGCAGCAGCTGGTCGCCGGACTGCAGCTTTACCGGCGCACAGCATTCGACCCGCGGCAGCGTCGGCGCGCCAACGCAGTTGTAGAGCTTGTTGCGGTCCGGATGGGTCGCCCGCTCGCGAGGCGACACGCGCCCCAGTGCAACCAGTCTTTCAACATGCGAATGGTCCACCGTGCGCGCAAGAATGCGACCGCCGCGTAGCCAGTACAAGCGCGAGTCGCCGCAATGCGCCCACCACGCTTGCCCGTGCTGCACGAGACAGGCGACGATGGTCGTACGCGGGGTGTCGGCCAGCCGATGTCGCGCCCGGTAAGCCAGCAATGCCTGATGCGCAGCGAACACCAGCTCACTTAACAGTGCCGCCGGGTCGGTCACGGCCGGGGTCGCCTTTTCGCGAAACAGTGCGCCCATGACTTGCAGGCTGAGGCTGGCGGCGACCTCACCATTGAGGTGGCCGCCCATGCCATCGGCGAGCAGCAGCAGCAGCGCATTGCGGGTGAAGCAATAGCCCATGCGGTCCTGGTTGCTGTCACGGCCACCGATGTGGCTATCCTGGTAAATAGCGAAGCGCATGCTCATTGGAATGCACGCCAGAGCCGCGACAGCAGGCTGGGCGGACTGCCGCCGTCGCTTTCCGAATCGGAAGGACGGCTGGCGGGCCGGATCAGCTTTTGCAACGCATACACGCTCTGCGGGCGCGCCAGCGGATCGAGCGCGAGGCTGCGGCGCACCAGCCCGACCAGCGCTTCGGAATACAGGGAGCCGAGCGCAAGCAGCCTGCTCTCGAGTTCATCGGAACGCCGACGCTCGGCCGCTGCTGGTGGCGGGACGCCGAACATGCAGCAATAGATCGATGCACCGATGCCATACACATCGGTCCAGGGGCCCAGTGCGTTGCGAGCGTCAAGTTCGGGTGCGGCGAATCCCGGCGTGTAGATAGGATGCAGCTGGCGCGGGTCGGCCTGCAATGGCTGCCGCGCGGCGCCGAAATCAAGCAGGATGGGCGTGCCGTCATCACGCAGATAAATGTTGGCCGGTTTCAGGTCAAGGTGCAGCAGCTTGTGCATGTGTACTTCGCGCAGCGCATCCATCAATTGCAGGAACAGCGCGCGGATGGAGCGCTCCGAAACCAGCAGCCTGCGTTGCCGGTGGCGACGATGGGTAATGTAGTCCTGCAGCGAGCGGCCCTGCTCATAGGCCATCACCAGGTAGACGGTATCGTGCGCGCGAAAAAAATTAAGCACGCGGACGACATTCGGATGAGCGATCGCGGCGAGCGCGCGGCCTTCATCGAAAAAATATTTCATACCCAGCCGGTACAGCTCGACATGGTCCGCTTCGACCTGCGGCGCCAACTGACCGGCGGGCCGGCGCACCAGCGAACCCGGCAGATACTCCTTGATCGCGATCTGCCGGCCCTGCGAATCCGTCGCAAGATAGACCATGCTGAAGCCACCGGTGGCAATCTTCTTTACAATTCGGTATCCGTCGAGCTCCAACCCTTCGGGCAAGGCCGCGTTGTGATGAGCGGCTGTCTTCAATTGTGGTCCACGCTGTCCCCTCCGGATACGGATTGTGTGGACGTATTATCTTTTTGTAAAGTACAGAGGTTCCCTTTGACCATCAGCAGCATGACGGGCTATGCGGTCTGCAGCCGCGACAGCGACGCCGGCACGATCACCCTTGAAGTCAAGAGCGTGAATTCGCGCTTTCTCGACCTGCAGTTCCGCATCAACGATGACTTGCGCGCGCTCGAACCGCTACTGCGCGAGGCGATCGTCGGACGTGTGGCGCGCGGCAAGGTGGAGTGTCGCATGTCGTTCGGGCGCAAGGAAAAATCTGCCGGTAGCCTCGCGACGAATGATGAATTACTGACTGCGCTGCAGTTGTCTCAGCAAGCGGTGCTGGAACGATTCCCGAACGCTCGCCCGATGAGCGTGAACGAGTTGTTACGCTGGCCCGGTGTGTTGACGGAATCGGAGCTGAGTCAGGAAAGCCTGCAAGCGGATGTCCAGGCGACGATGAAGGCGGCGCTGGATGCGTTTGTCGAATCGCGGCAGCGCGAAGGTGCGTCGCTGGAAGCGATGCTGATCTCGCGCATCACCGAGATTGAGGCAATCGTTGAACGCATCACTCCGCTGGTGCCGCAGGCGATTGAGCAATTCCGGCAGAAGGCGATCGAGCGCCTGCAGGAAGCGCTTGGGCTGGCAGTAGCCGACGGCCGTCCGACGCTGGCCAAAGAAGAAGTCCACGAACGTATTCGCCAGGAGGTGACGCTGTATGGCATTCGGGTGGATGTGGCTGAAGAGCTGACGCGCCTGTCGGGTCATCTGACGGAAACGCGCGCGATCCTGAAAAAAGGCGGCCAGGTCGGTAAGCGCCTGGACTTCATGATGCAGGAACTCAACCGCGAGGCAAACACCCTGGGCTCGAAGGCGGCATTAAAAGAACTGTCGGATGCGTCGATGCAGATGAAGCTGCTGATCGAGCAGATGCGCGAACAAGTCCAGAATCTGGAGTGATGAATATGACTGCCTCCTCGTCGGGCTCCGGCAGCCTGTTCATTGTTGCTGCGCCGTCGGGTGCAGGCAAATCCTCGCTGGTGGGTGCGCTGCTTGCGCAGGAGCCGGACATACGCTTATCGATTTCGCTCACCACGCGCGCACCGCGCCCGAGCGAGCAGCATGGGCGTGAGTATTTTTTTGTTAGCGAAGCAGAATTCCTCGAGCGCAAAACGCGCGGTGAGTTTCTTGAGTCCGCCCATGTGCATGGCAATTACTATGGCACCTCGCGCATCGTGATCGAGGAACAGACGCAGGCCGGCAACGATGTACTGCTCGAAATCGACTGGCAAGGCGCACGGCAGGTACGTGAGCAGTTTCCGCAGGCCGTGGGCATCTTCATTCTGCCGCCATCGGTCGCTGTGCTCGAGCAGCGTTTGCGCAGCCGCGGACAAGACAGCGAAGAAGTGATTGCGCGACGAGTGCAAGCGGCAGGCGGAGAGATCGCGCATGCTCCCGAGTTCGACTATGTTATTATCAACGACAGTTTCGAGACGGCCCTGTCGCAGCTTGTCGCCATCGCGCGCGCAACGCGCTGCAGGTTCCGCCAGCAGGCGGCACGACACGGTTCGCTCTTTGCCGACTACGGCATCCAATCCCGTTTGAAATAGATCCGCACCCGGAGACACCATGGCCCGAATTACTGTCGAAGACTGCCTGAAAAAAATCCCGAACCGCTTCCAGCTCTGCCTCGCTGCCACCTACCGTGCACGCATGCTGGCGCAAGGTCACACGCCTAAAGTCGAAAGCAATGACAAGGCGACGGTGGTCGCACTGCGCGAGATCGCCGCCGGATACGTGGGTCTGGAGATGCTGAAGAAGGTACCGACCTGACATTGGAAGGAAGTCGCCCCGCCGCCGGGGCTGGCACTGCGATGGACCCGACCGCCGCTGACACCGCCATCACTTTCCCTCCTCGGAAGGCCGCTCTCGCTTCGCCTTCCGGAAAATCCCCTACTCCTGACTCTGCCGCACATGCCGCCGTTGGTGTGGCGTCGGTAACCCAGCTCAACAACCGCCTGTCTGAGTACCTGACCGCTTCCGAGATGAAGAAGGTCAAGGAGGCCTATCGCTTCTCGGATGAAATGCATCTCGGACAGGTGCGCAAGTCGGGAGAACCTTATATCTGCCATCCGATCGCGGTCGCTGAAATCTGCGCCGACTGGAAGCTCGACGCGCAGGCCATCATGGCCGCGCTGCTGCATGACGTGATGGAAGACCAGGATGTACAGAAAGATGAGCTGATCGAGCGCTTTGGTGCACCGGTCGCAGCGCTGGTCGACGGGCTCTCCAAGCTGGACAAACTGGAGTTCCAGACGCAGGTGGAGCATCAGGCGGAGAACTTCCGCAAGATGCTGCTGGCGATGGCGCGCGATGTCCGCGTGATCCTCGTGAAGCTGGCCGACCGCTTGCACAACATGCGCACGCTGGACGCGATGTCGGCCGAGAAGCGCCGCCGCATCGCACGCGAGACGATGGAAGTCTATGTGCCGATTGCGCACCGGCTCGGACTGAACAATATCTATCGCGAGCTGCAGGAGCTCGCGTTTGCGCACCTGCATCCAATGCGCGAGCGCACGCTGGCCAAAGCGGTGAAGGCGGCCCGTGGCAACCGGCGCGAACTGGTCAGTAAGATTCTCGATGCAGTGAAGACTGCGCTGACGAGTGCCGGTATCGACGCTGCAGTGCACGGCCGCGAGAAATCGCTGTATGGCATTTACCGCAAGATGCGCAACAAGCATCTGTCGTTCTCGCAGGTGCTGGATGTTTATGGATTCCGCGTTGTCGTCGACAGCTTCTCGAACTGTTACGTCGCGCTCGGTGTCTTGCATTCGCTGTTCAAGCCAATGCCGGGCAAGTTCAAGGACTACATCGCCATTCCGAAGCTGAATGGCTATCAGTCGCTGCACACGACGCTGATTGGGCCGTATGGCACGCCAGTGGAATTCCAGATTCGTACCGAGGAAATGAACCGCGTCGCCGAAGCCGGCGTTGCAGCGCACTGGCTGTACAAAAACCAGAATGCCGCACTGACCGACCTGCAGCAGCGCACGCATGCCTGGTTGCAGTCGCTGCTGGACATTCAGCACCAGACCGGTGACTCTGCCGAGTTCCTCGAGCATGTGAAGGTGGATCTGTTCCCGGATTCGGTCTATGTATTCACACCAAAGTCGACGATCATTGCGCTGCCACGTGGCGCGACCGCGCTGGATTTTGCCTACACGATTCATACCGATATCGGGGACCATGCGGTGTCGGCGAAGATCAACCATGAGGCCGCACCGCTGAAGACGGAGCTCCGCAATGGCGACATCGTGGCGATCGAGGTGTCCGACGATGCGCGGCCGACACCAAACTGGCTGTCCTTTGTGCGGACCGGCCGTGCCCGCTCGGCGATCCGGCACCATCTGCGTTCAATTAACCGCGATCAGGCGATCGAGCTGGGCGAAATGCTGCTTGAACAGGCACTGCTGTCCGTGGAGCTGAATGCCGAACTGCCGCCGGCGGTGCTGGACAAACTGGTCGGCGACACCGGCGCGAAATCGATCGACGATATTTACGCTGACATCGGTACCGGCCGCCGTCTGGCCTCGCTGGTCGCACGGCATTTGCAGCGGCTGATGGAGAAGCCCGCTTCGACCATCCCCGAGGAAAATCAGGCCGCGGATTCGAAGGTTAAGCCCATGGCAGTCACCGGCGAAGAGCCGGCGAGCTCGGTACAACTGGCGACTTGCTGCTCGCCGATCCCCGGTGACCACCTGACCGGTAACCTGCGCCGCGACCAGATGCTGGTGGTACACACCGCCGACTGTGACACGGCGCGACGCTATCGGACAAAAGAGCCCGGGCGGTGGATCGACGTGAACTGGGCCAGCGATCATGCAAGCCGTTCTAACTGCCGTATTCGGGTTCTGGTGAACGATGAAAAAGGCTTGCTGGCGCGGCTGGCAGCAACGATCAATGAGTCGGACTCGAATATCGTCCATGTCGGCATGGATGAAGGCCGCCGCGATGGCCCGCTGACGGAGTTGCGTTTCGTCGTGCAGGTAGAAGATCGCGTTCACCTTGCGCGGCTGATGCGCAATGTACGCCAGGTTCACGGCGTCGAGCGCATTCTGCGCGATCGGGCCTGATCCGGGCTCTTGTCACCTTCCCCCTCATCGGGGCGCGATTTCTCTTCCCAAGAATGTCGGATCGTCGTCACAGATCTGAGACGTTCATAGTGCATCGCCGGTATTGGATTCTCGCGGTATAGGGGCGTTCGGATGCATTCTTATTGCTAACCGAGCCACCAATCATGGTCTATGCGCTCGTGACCGAATTCCATGAAAGCCAGCTTCTCAAGTCCTGATTTATCCTCTACGCCATTCCAGCTAAACAGCCTGAGGGACAGCAGGCAACTGGAATATTATCTGGAACAGAGTCAATCCGAGCAGGTCTTCATTTACGCAAACGCTAAAGGAGATTTGAATCTCATCGGTTCGACGGCGGAGATCCGGTCGAAGTCTGCCAACGCAACCAGAAAAAAAATAGCTTCACAGCTGGTTGCCCTGGGAAAGGCAAGCTCTTTAGGCGGATTGCTGAACAATATCCGGTCGCATGCAAGCAAAATCGACGGACAAAAAAGCTGTCTGGCGATCGACCGGAAAATATTATTGAACCTGATTCAGGAACACCGGCTGGAAAGCGCGCAGCTGGCAGAAAAATACAAGAATTCGTCTGCGCCAACATCCTTGAAAAAGGACCTGAAGTCCGTTGAGAAACTGCTCAGGGAACTGTTCAAAACCCCGCCCAGGGTGATGGACACTCCGGATATCGACTTCATCAGCGAAGTGTGGGCGGAACGCTGCCTCTCGACATATTGGGACGATGCGAGCAATCCGAGTCAGGAACAACAGATCCGGTTCCAGCTGCTCTTGCTGGTCGAGCCGGACAAGACACTCGCGGATGCCTTCGTGACTTACGCCAAAGAGAATTTCTCGACTTTGCCGGAGGACGAGACTCTGGAAAAACTGGCCTATGCGCTGGTGTCTCAATTCAAGACGCGTTTATCAACAGCGAATTGCAATGAGGCAGAGAGTCTCGTGCAGATAGGCCAAAGGAAGCTCGAACCGTTCGGTCCTGCCCATCAGGGCGCCTATGGAAAAGTTCAGGTTTTTGTCGACCAGGATGACCCTGAATTTTCTGTCGCTGTTAAATTCCCGATCGACATGGAGTCTCGTCCGAATGCACTTGAAGAAACGCGGGTCGAGCTGGCTGGCCAATTGCTGGCCAACAGCCCGCCCCACGAAAACGTGGTGGGGATAAATGGCGCAATCCGCCTTGAAGACCAACTCATACTGCTCGTTGAGAACTGCAATGGAGGCACGCTGGCTGAAGTACGTGAAAGAGTCATTTCAGCATTCAGCAAAGGAAAGATGAAGGATCAGATTGCCGGGCTGGTACTGCTGACCCTTGCAAAAGACATGCTTTCCGGATTAAGCCACTTGCATAAGGTTTGCGGCGTCACCCATGGAGACATGAAACTGCACAATGTATTTCTCGGCACCGATGGCCGGGCGAAAGTCGGTGACTTCGATAAAACCCGTTCCGGATCGTCCTACGCCATCGGCCTGAACGAGCTTCCCCAAGCCATTCAGTTTTTGTCGCCAGAAATCATCCGGGAGCTTTCCGGTATTTTTGACCAGATAGACGCTGCCCGAAGCAAACCGAAAAGTGGAAAAGAAATTCAAGCGCTACGTGAAAAAGCCAGAGTTCAGTTGTCACAAGCATCGGACTGTTTTGCCGCGGGTATCGCACTTTTCGAGCTGTGCTACGGAATCAATCCCCTCGATCGGCTGTCGCAAAATTCCCGGGGCGGCCGCGAACTGGAAGACATCCGGCTGTCTGCCATTGAATTCTCTGCCAGCACACCGGTCGTGCGTTTCGAGAAACTCTTCAATGGAGCCACTATTCATCCCTCACTATCTGCTCACGAAGATCAGCTCAGACGGACAATCTTCAGCCTGATGGCAGCTGATCCTGAATTCCGTAGCACGGCCGGAAAAGCGTTGGAGAATCCGGTTTTTTCGTTGCAGGGCCTGGGCTCGGAGGAAATACGCAAGACGCTGGCGTCGATTTGAGATCAGCCAACCGATGAAATACCTGCCATAGCGACACAGCTATGGCGACATACCACCCGTCCTCTGGCTCGGCTCAATGTTCGGTGTCGGTTGCCTTGAACCGGCGATGCATCGCTCGTAGTCCCATCCATACCGCGACTGCCAGTACGGGTACGGCGATACCCATCGTCAGATCGGTATCAATGTGCAGCCCGGCAGCTTTCACACCTTTGGCCAGATAGCCCAGCAGTCCGACCATGTAGTACGAAATTGCGGCTACGGACAAGCCTTCGACTGCCTGCTGCAGCCGCAGCTGCTGCGCTGCGCGGCGGTTCATTGATGCGAGGATCTCGCTGTTTTGCCGTTCCTGCCTTATGCCAACGCGGGTACGCAGCAGCGAGTTGGTGTTGGCGATGCGCTCGGCCAGCAGTTCTTGCCGGCGTGATGTGGCCGCGCAGGTGTTCATTGCCGGTGTCAGCCGGCGCTGCATGAATTCCTCGATGGTCGGCACGCCTTCGATGCGGCGCTCGCGCAGCTCGGTAATACGCGACATCACCAGTCCAAAATAGGCCTGCGATGCAGAGAAGCGGTAACTGTCATCGACCGATAACTGCTCGAGGCGCGACGCCAGCTGCGTGATCTGCTGCAGCAGCGCCTGCTCTTCCTGCATGCCCTCTTCCTCGGTACGCTCGCGCTTTTCGCGCGCGACCATGGCCTTCGTGACTGACGCCAGCTCAGACTCAATGTCATTCAGCACGGGTGCTGCCTGATGCGCGACGGGGAGACCGAGCAGTGCCATCACGCGGTAGGTCTCGATCTCGAGCAGTCGCTGCACGAGGCGTCCTGCCTGCTGCCCCTTCAGGCCGGCATCGAGCGCGACGAAGCGTGCAAAACCATCGGCGTGAATCTGAAAATCAGTCCATACCTGTGCGCCCTGTGAGGCCTCACAGCCGATCACGGCATTGGTCTCGAACACACGGCGCATGTACGGTGCCGTCTCTTCCGCCGACGCACTCGCGCGATCCAGCACGACGTGCGTAGCGACAAGCAGGCGGCCCTTGAGCGACAGCAGCCAGCCTTCGGGCAATTCCGTTGACGGCATTTGCGCAAATAAGTGGTCGGCCCCAACGGTCGTGTTGGACGACGAGACGAAGGTGTAGCCGGCGAACTCGGTGTGACATTCCCATTTCAGCCGGAAACGGCCGAAATCATGGAAGAAGTATTTTGCATTGCCTGCAGGCGCAGGTACGCCAAAATGCGCGCAAAAATCAGCCAGCAGCGAGGACTGCAGACCGAGTTTGTCGGCCGGCGCGAGCGGCTCGTTGCGACCATGAATAGCGAGGTGCGTGATTCTTTCCGGCGCTTCGAGACGAATCGGCGGACGCGAATGAATCTCGGCGGCCAGCGGCACGCGCAGCGGATGATTGAGTGTGGAGTAGACAATGGGCATGGCGCCCATTTTACGTCAGGCAGGCGCCGGATATTGAACCGAGATAATTTCCAGTTCGTCTTCGCCGGAGGGCGTGCGCAACGTGATCACATCGCCTTCGCGCGCCTTGGTCAGCGCGCGCGCGACCGGTGAAACCCAGCTGATCTTGCCGCGCAGCGGATCCAGTTCGTCGATGCCGACAATGGTCACTGTATGCGCTTCGCCGGCGGCGTTGACATAGCTGACGATCGCGCCGAAGAACACTTGGTCGCTGCCGTAGTGAGCGCTGGGATCGACGACTTCGGCAAGGTCGAGTCGCTTGGTCAGGAAGCGAATGCGGCGGTCGATCTCGCGCAGTCGGCGCTTGCCGTAGATGTAGTCGCCATTTTCGGAGCGGTCGCCATTCGATGCGGCCCAATGCACGACTTTCACCACCTCGGGGCGCTCGACGTCGATCAGCTGCAGCAGCTCTTCACGAATGCGCTGGTAGCCTTGCGGCGTGATGTAGTTTTTCGCGCCCGGCGGTATCGGTGGCAGGCCGCCGCCGAGATCATCATCGTCATCGCCTTCCGGTTCCTTGACGAAGGCCTTGTTCATTCGCGCTCTCTCGCGGGCTTGGCTGCCGTACCGGTCTGCAGAGAGAAGCGTGCCGAACTGTCGCGTGCGAGTGCCTGTGCCAGCCAGGGCATCGTGTCCTTCAGAGCGGCGGCCAGCGTCCACGGCGGATTGATGATGAACATGCCGCTGGCGACGAGGCCGCGGCCTTCGGCATCGGGCGCACCGATCGCCAGGGTCACGTTCAGCCAGTCGCCCTGCGCGATGCGCTTGAGGCGCTCCGGCAGCTGCTGCGATTCGAGACGACCGAGCACCGGATACCAGACAGCGAAGGTGCCGGTCGCAAAGCGCTTCTGCGCGTCTTCCAGCGTGACCTTGACCTTGCGGTAGTCATCCTTGTCTTCGTACGGCGGATCGATCAGTACCAGCCCGCGGCGCGACGTTGGCGGCAGCAGTGCCTTGAGTGCAGCAAAGCCATCAGCCCGCTCAGCGAGGATGCGCTTGCCGCGCGAACGCAGGCCGTTCGCTGCTGCATGTGCTTCCAGCTTGCGGACGTTCTCCGCCAGCAGCTTGCTGTCGGTAGTGTGCAGCTCGAACAGGCGCAGCCGGTCCTGCTCGCGCATCAGCCGCTCGCTCAGGAAAGGCGAGCCCGGGTAATGGCGCAGCTTGCCGGCCGGGTTCATTGCGCGGATTTCGTCGACGTAGGAGGCCACAGCCGGCGGCAGGTCAGTCCGGTTCCACAGCTTGGCAATGCCCTCGGCAGACTCGCCGCTCTTGGCCGCGAACTCGCTGTCGAGCGTGTAGACACCGGCGCCCGCATGGGTATCGATCACCATGTAGGCGGTGTCTTTCTGGTTCAGGTAGGCCAGCAGCTGTACTAGCACCATGTGCTTGAGCACATCGGCGTGATTTCCTGCGTGGAAGGCGTGGCGGTAGCTGAACATGGGCGGCTTCGAAGGGACTGGGGACGTGATTTTAGCCGATGCCGGTCTGCGCTTCGCAGACACTCGGCCCGCTGACCCTCGACCATTGGTACCGACACTGCCGATACAGCCATTGCCGTCGAACGCCGAAATGAAAAAGGCCAGTCGTTCTGACTGGCCTCGGGGCGCGGGATCGCAGTCTTGTGGACTGCGTCCCGCCTGTTTTTATGGACGGTGGTCTCCCCGGCCCTCTTGCGTGTTACTTGAAGCTCGGGCGAATGAGGCGACTCAGATGACTCAGGCGACCTTCTTGTCGAAGAACTGCTCGTCTTCGGTCGAACCGTGCAGCGCGGTCGTCGACGATTGACCTTGCTGAATGGCCTGGGTCACGGCATCGAAATAGCCGGTGCCGACCTCGCGCTGGTGCTTGACTGCGGTGAAACCTTTTTCGGCTGCAGCGAATTCGGACTCTTGCAGCTCGACGAAGGCCGACATCTGGTTGCGGGCGTAGCCGTGCGCGAGGTTGAACATCGAGTAGTTCAGCGCATGGAAGCCGGCGAGCGTGATGAACTGGAATTTGTAGCCCATGGCGCCCAGCTCTTTCTGGAACTTGGCGATGGTGGCGTCATCCAGGTTCTTCTTCCAGTTGAACGACGGCGAGCAGTTATACGACAGCAGCTTGCCCGGGAATTTTGCATGGATCGCTTCAGCGAATTTCTTCGCGAATGCGAGGTCCGGCTTACCGGTCTCGCACCAGATCAGGTCGGCGTACGGTGCGTACGCGAGGCCACGCGAGATCGCCTGGTCAATGCCCGGCTTGGTCTTGAAGAAGCCTTCGACCGTGCGCTCGCCGGTGCAGAACGGCTTGTCATTGTCATCCACATCCGAGGTCAGCAGATCGGCGGCTTCAGCATCGGTACGTGCGACCAGGATGGTCGGCGTGCCGGACACGTCAGCGGCCAGACGCGCGGCGTTGAGCTTTTCAACGGCTTCGCGGGTCGGCACCAGCACTTTGCCACCCATGTGGCCGCACTTCTTCACCGAGGCGAGCTGGTCTTCAAAGTGAACGCCCGATGCGCCAGCTTCGATCATGGCCTTCATCAGCTCGAACGCATTCAGCACGCCGCCAAAACCAGCCTCGGCGTCAGCGACGATCGGTGCGAAGTAGTCGATGTCGTCCTTGCCCTCGGACCACTGGATCTGGTCGGCACGTGTCAGCGTGTTGTTGATGCGCTTGACAACCATTGGCACCGAGTTGGCCGGATACAGCGACTGATCGGGATACATTTCACCCGCGACGTTGGCGTCACCTGCGACCTGCCAGCCCGACAGGTAGATGGCCTTCAGGCCAGCCTTCACCTGCTGCATGGCCTGGTTGCCGGTCAGTGCGCCGAGGGCGTTGACGAAGGGCTCCGTGTGCAGCAGATTCCACAGCTTCTCCGAGCCACGCTTGGCCAGCGTGTGCTCGACCGGCACGGAGCCGCGCAGACGGACGACGTCCTCTGCGGTGTAATTGCGCTTGATACCCTTCCAGCGCGAGCTCTCTGCCCATTCTTTTGCCAGTGCCTGTGCCTGCTGTTCGCGAGTCGCCATGATCTTCCCTCCTGGTTTAGCGTCACAAATGAAAAAAAACCGCAATTCGTTAAGGAAGATGGTAGGCCGATTTTTGCGAGGCAACAAGGTCTTATATAAGACATAGGATATTATTTTATTTGTTTTAAATCATAAGCTTACGATTTGTATTTTGCGATACGAAACGATATTTCTTCACCCGAAAGCATCGGCTGCTGCCGCGCACCGATAAAATTTCATATCGCGAAATGTGGATTTCATGATTCGGAAGACGGCGTGGATGGCGCAGGCCATGACGTGTCTCCCTGGATGGTGTGTCGATTGCGCGGCCTGCAGCGCCGGGATACGTCGTCGATTAACCATAAAAAAAGCCGACGGGTATCGTCCCGTCGGCTTCATCAACACGCGTCGGAAAACTCAGGTCGCTTTGCTAAACCTCAGATCTCCACCGGCCAGATCGATCTCGATCGTATCCTTCGGACCAAAACGCCCTTCGAGGATGGCCTTCGACAGCGGGTTCTCAACCTCCTGCTGGATTGCGCGCTTTAGCGGCCGCGCGCCATACACCGGATCGAAACCTGCCTCGGCCAGCTTCACGAGCGCGGCATCGGTAATCTTCAGCCCGATGTCTATCTTCGCGAGACGCTGCTCCAGCGTGTGCAGCTGGATCTTCGCGATCGCGCCGATGTGCTTGTCGTCGAGCGCATGGAACACGACCAGCTCATCAATACGGTTGATAAACTCCGGACGGAAATGCGAACGTACCTCGGCCAGCACCGCCAGCTTTACCAACTGAGGATCGCTCTCTTCCATCGACTGGATTTTGTGCGAACCAAGATTGGACGTCATCACGATCACGGTGTTCTTGAAGTCCACGGTACGGCCCTGGCCGTCGGTCATGCGGCCGTCGTCGAGCACCTGCAGCAGCACGTTGAACACGTCCGGATGCGCTTTTTCGATTTCATCGAGCAGGATCACGCTGTACGGCTTACGACGAACCGCTTCAGTCAGATAGCCGCCCTCTTCATAACCCACGTAGCCGGGCGGCGCGCCGATCAATCGTGCGACCGAGTGCTTCTCCATGAACTCGCTCATGTCGATACGAATCAGTGCCTCTTCGGTATCGAACAGGAACGACGCCAGTGCCTTGGTCAGTTCAGTCTTGCCGACGCCTGTCGGACCAAGGAACATGAAGGAGCCATACGGACGGTTCGGGTCGGACAGGCCGGCACGTGAACGGCGAATGGCGTCGGACACAGCGACGATCGCCTCGTGCTGGCCGACCACGCGCTTGTGCAGATCGTCTTCCATGTGCAGCAGCTTTTCGCGCTCACCCTGCATCATCTTCGACACGGGAATGCCGGTTGCGCGCGCGACCACCTCGGCGATCTCTTCGGCACCGACCTGGGTACGCAGCAGCTTGGGCTTGCCGGCCGCTTCCTCTCCCTTGTCGGCGTGCTTGAGCTGTGCTTCGAGTTCAGGCATGCGGCCATACTGCAGCTCGGACATCTTCTGCCAGTCCCCCTTGCGACGCGCCTCTTCCATCTGCAGGCGTACACGCTCGATCTCTTCCTTGATCTGCTGGCTGCCCTGCACGCCGGCCTTCTCGGATTTCCAGACTTCTTCAAGATCGGCATACTCGCGCTCAAGCCGACCAATCTCTTCTTCGAGCAGCTGCAGCCGCTTCTGCGATGCTTCGTCTTTTTCCTTCTTCACCGCCTCACGCTCGATCTTCAGCTGGATCAGGCGACGGTCGAGCTTGTCCATCACCTCGGGTTTGGAGTCGATCTCGATCTTGATCTTTGAAGCAGCCTCGTCGATCAGGTCGATCGCCTTGTCGGGCAGGAAGCGGTCGGTGATATAGCGATGCGACAGCTCGGCCGCGGCGACGATGGCCGGGTCGGTGATGTCAACACCATGATGGACTTCATATTTTTCCTGCAGGCCGCGGAGGATCGCAATGGTTGCCTCGACGCTGGGCTCATCGACCAGGATCTTCTGAAAGCGACGCTCGAGTGCCGCATCTTTCTCGATGTACTTGCGGTACTCGTCGAGCGTGGTCGCGCCGACGCAGTGCAGCTCGCCGCGTGCCAGCGCCGGCTTGAGCATGTTACCGGCATCCATTGCACCTTCGGCCTTGCCGGCGCCGACCATCGTATGGATCTCGTCGATGAACAGGATGGTCTGACCTTCGTCCTGCGCGAGCTCTTTCAGCACGGTCTTCAGACGTTCCTCGAACTCGCCACGGTACTTTGCACCCGCAAGCAGCGCTGCCATGTCGAGCGACAGTACGCGCTTGTTCTTCAGACTGTCCGGCACCTCACCGTTGACGATGCGCTGCGCAAGGCCCTCGACGATGGCCGTCTTGCCGACGCCGGGTTCACCGATCAGCACGGGATTGTTCTTGCTGCGACGCTGCAGCACCTGGATGGCGCGGCGGATTTCGTCGTCGCGGCCGATCACGGGGTCGAGCTTGCCCTGGCGGGCGCGGTCGGTCAGATCGAGTGTGTATTTTTTGAGCGCCTCGCGCTGGCCTTCAGCGGCCTGCGAATCGACATGCTGCCCGCCGCGAACAGCCTGAATCGCAGCTTCCATCGATTTCCGGTTGAGCCCGTTTTCCCGCGCGATGCGGCCAGCGTCGGACTTGCCGTCGGACAGGGCCAGCAGGACCATTTCGCTGGCGATGAACTGGTCACCGTGCTTCTGCGCTTCCTTGTCAGCGAGATTGAGCAGCGATGCGAGATCGCGACCCACCTGTACTTCACCGCCGGTGCCGCTGACTTTCGGCAAGCGCTCCAGCGCAGGCTTGAGGGCATTGGTAAGGCCGCCGACGTTGGCGCCGGCGCGCTGCAGCAGCGAACGGCTGCCGCCTTCTTCCTGGTTCAGCAGCGCAAGCAGCAGGTGGATCGGATCAATGTACTGGTTGTCATTGCCAACGGCGAGACTCTGGGCGTCCGCCAGTGCTTCTTGCAGCTTGGTGGTGAACTTATCGACACGCATGGGATGGGCTCCGGGTTAGTCACTTTGCAATGATTATTGGGCCCTGCGCCGGCTTTTCAAGGTTTTTGTGCGGAATTTATGCCGATAACCAGCGCCAGCTCGCCAAGCCGGCGATACACAGCGTGACCGACCCGAGCAGGTGAGCAGCGGAATGCAGCAGCGCCCAGCTGTAAGCGCCGCGCTCGAGCAAGACGACGGCCTCGGCCGAGAAGGTGGAAAAGGTGGTCAGGCCACCGAGGAAGCCGGTGATGACGAGCAGCCGCCACTCCGGCGAGAGCTCGGGCAAGTCATGAAAGAAGCCGACGGCGATGCCGATCAGGAAACCACCGCCGAGATTGGCAGCCAGCGTACCCAGCGGTAGCGATTCCAGCCGCGCATTGAGCCACAGCGACAGCCCCCAGCGCAGCCAGGCGCCCAGCGTGGCGCCGACGGCGATTGCCCCGAGACTTAGTGGGACTGCGCCCATTTCTGCATCGCCTCGTCGTCCGTCACGCGGGCATCGACCCAGCGTGCACCGGATGGCGTCTGTTCTTTTTTCCAGAACGGTGCCCGGGTCTTGAGGTAATCGATGATGAATTCGCACGCATCAAAGGCTTCTCCGCGGTGTGCGGAGGTGACGGCGACGAGCACGATCTGTTCGAGCGGCTTCAGCGGGCCGACGCGGTGGATGACTAGCGCATCGAACAACTCCCAGCGTGCTTTCGCCTGTGTGACGATCTCCTCAAGCGCCTTTTCGGTCATGCCCGGATAGTGCTCAAGCTCCATCTCGGCGACGTGTTCGCCTTCATTCAGATCGCGCACGGTACCGAGAAAGGTGACCACGGCACCGACCTTCGGAGAGTTCATGCGCAGGTTCGCGACCTCGGTGGTGAGGTCGAAGTCTTCAGTCTGGACGCGGACGGCCATCGATGTCTCCGGATCAGCCGCCGGTCACAGGCGGGAAAAAGGCAAGCTCGCAACCTTCGGTCAGCGGCGCCGATGCATCGGTCATTTGCTGGTTAACGGCGATGCGCAGCGCGCGGCCCTCGGCCAAGGCTTCGGACCACACGCCGCCACGACCGCGCAGCAGCTCACGTACCTGACCGGCCGTCTTGACCTCTGCAGGAACAGACAGCGACTCACTGCCGGTGCCGACGGCCTCGCGCAGGCTGGCGAAGAATTTCAGTTGTATCTGCATGCTAGTAGAGCAGTTCAGAAAACGGTATAAAGTTGACGGTGTCGCCGGCCTTGATCGCCTGACCCGCCGGGTTATCGACCAGACCATCGCCCCACACAGTGGAAGTCAGTACGCCTGAGCTCTGGTTCGGGAACAGCTCGAGCCCCTGGCGGTCGTTGATGCGCACGCGCAGGAATTCATTGCGACGATCAGGCTTGCTCCAGTCGAAATCGGCACGCATCGGGTAGCGGCGTGGCGTGGTCACGGTCGCTCCCTGCAACGCATGAATGAAGGGCCGGACGAATAGCAGGAAAGTCACGAAGCTCGATACCGGATTGCCAGGAAGTCCGATGAAAAAAGCCGGATCGGGCTGACTTTCACGCTGTACCTCACCAAATGCCAGCGGCTTACCGGGCTTGATCGCAATCTGCCACATGTTCAGTTTGCCTTCGGCTTCCACCGCAGGTTTGACATGATCTTCTTCACCAACCGAAACACCACCGGAGGTGACGATCAGGTCATGGCCGCTGGCGGCCTTGCGCAGCGCATCTCGCGTCGCTTCAAAAGAGTCGGGCACATTACCCAGGTCGGTGATATCGCAGCCCAGCTGCTGTAGCAGGCCACGCAGCGTGAAACGGTTTGAATTGTAGATCGCTCCCGGCTTGAGCCGCTCGCCGGGCATGGTCAGTTCGTCACCCGTAAAGAATACGGCGACCCTCAACCGCCGGTAAACCGGTAGCGACGCCAGGCCCACCGATGCCGCCAGTCCGAGCTCCTGTGCGCGCAGCCGCGTACCGCGCGCAAGAATCACGCTACCTGAGCGAATGTCCTCACCGCGGCGACGGATCCATTCGCCGGACTTCGGTGCGTGATTGATCGTTACCTTGCCACTGGACTCGTCAAAGGCGCACTGCTCCTGCATCACGACGGCATCTGCACCTTCTGGAATTAACGCTCCGGTGAAGATGCGCGCCGCGGTGCCGCGCTGAAGCGGCTGACCAACGTGCCCCGCAGGAATACGCTGAGAAACGGGCAACGCTGCAGCGCCAGACACACAGTCAGCAGCACAGACGGCGTAGCCGTCCATCTGCGTGTTGTCCATCGGTGGTACATCCAGCTGCGAAAGCTGGTCGGCAGCGAGTACGCGGCCGGTCGCGTCAGTTGTGGCGACAGTCTCCGTGTCACTGACGGCGCGCGACGCGCCCAGCAGAAGATCAAGCGCTTCCTGCACACTCAGCATCGGTTTTTTTGTGTTCATTTTATTGCTGATGACTTTATTGCTGATAACTTTTCTGGCTAGCGATTGTACGTGTCCCGTCAGAGACCGGTACGCTGAGTGATGTACTGCTTGATGGCGTCGACATCGGCCGCCATTACCTCGAAACGCTGCGGCAGCGATTCGATGTTCTCGAAGCCTGCCGGACGCTCAGCGTCATGGCCCAGGGCTTCGAGAATTGTCTCGTTGAATTTTGCCGGCAGCGCGGTCTCAAGCACGAGCATCGGAATACCCTCTTCCCAGTGCTCGCGCGCGACCTTGATACCGTCCGCCGTGTGCGTGTCGATGGTCAGGCCGTAACGGGCATGGACATCGCGAATCGTGTTCAATCGGTCGGCGTGCGTGGAGCGCCCGGACGAAAAGCCGAATTTGCCAATGCCTGCAAATTCATCGCCGTCGCTGCCAGGTTTGCCTGACAAGTCGAAGCCGCCCCGAGTATCGACCTGGCGAAATAATTCACGGACGCGCGTGGTATCGCCACCTAGCAGATCGTAGACGAAGCGCTCGAAATTCGATGCCTTGCTGATGTCCATGCTGGGGCTGCTGGTGTGCAGCGTTTCGGCTGATTTGCGGACTCGATAGACGCCGGTCTGGAAGAACTCATGCAAGACGTCATTTTCATTGGTCGCCACGATCAGTTTGCTGATCGGTAGTCCCATCATGCGCGCGATGTGGCCAGCACAGATATTGCCGAAATTCCCGGATGGGACAGTGAACGACACCTGCTGGTCGTTGCTGGTGGTCGCAGCAAGGTAGCCGCGGAAATAGTAAACGACCTGCGCAACGACACGCGCCCAATTAATCGAATTGACGGTGCCGATCTTTTGTCTCACCTTGAATTCGAGGTCGTTTGATACAGCCTTGACCATGTCCTGGCAGTCGTCGAACACCCCTTTGACGGCGATGTTGAAAATGTTCGGATCCTGCAGGCTGAACATCTGCGCTGTCTGGAACGCGCTCATCTTCTGGTGAGGCGACAGCATGAATACACGGATGCCACGCTTGCCGCGCATCGCGTACTCTGCAGCGCTGCCGGTGTCTCCGGATGTCGCACCCAGAATATTCAGCTCAGCGCCTTGCTTGGCGAGGGTGTATTCGAACAGGTTGCCGAGCAACTGCATGGCCATGTCCTTGAACGCGAGCGTAGGCCCGTTGGACAGTGCCTGCAGCACCAGCTTGCGCTCGCTGCTGGTCTCCAGCGTACGCAAAGGTGTGATCTGCGCAGTATCTTCACCGGATCGGCCATTGCAATAGACCGCGGCCGTGTAGGTCTTCGCGGTGAGCGCATCGATATCGGCTGCCGGAATATCCGTGGCGAATTTTTTCAGTACTTCGGCGGCCAGCTTTGCGTAGGAAAGCTGGCGCCAAGAATCAAGCTCAGCCGATGTCACCTGAGGATAAGAAGCCGGCAAGTACAGACCGCCGTCAGGCGCCAGTCCTCCAAGCAGGATTTCGGAAAAACCGGGCCGGGCAGCATGCCCGCGGGTAGAGAGATAGTGCATCGCTTAAGAGTTCTGAAAAATACAGCGCAATCAAACCCCTGATTATACGGGGCAGCTTATTGCCGGAAGAAAAATCCGGAGCGCCCTGCCAGCAAAGAGATGCTTTTTTTGCATCAAATGTGGCTCTTTTGGCATGTTAATTTGCTCACACTCATCCTCCGCCTACTCTGCGCTTGTCAATCCCACGAATAGGGTAGTTCGCAGATTTTTTTGACGACGCTCCTGCCGAAAAATTCATTCAAGCAAGTTTTCGCAAGCTGAATCAGTAAATTTCGCCCCCTGTCCCTCGGACCATCCTGCCTATTCATCGGATGACCCCGGTCGCAACAGACCGAGCTGCAAACCATCAGCGCGAAGGAGCTTCCAGATGAGCGAGATCCATACCGAGGCAATCGACACCGACACTGCCTTCTGCAGTGATCTGTTCGACGATGACGAGATCGGCAACGATTCAGACGAAGCTCGAGAAGACGAGCGTGAGTCTGCTGAGAATACCGCAGAAGCCCGTGATGCGGTCGCGCTCTGTTCTTCGATAATCGAATCATCCGGAGACTTGGCGCCTTTCCAGCTCGACCAGGAGCTGCTATTTCGCGAACTCATCGCGCAGCATCAGCGGCGGCTGTACCGGTTCGTCATCAAGTACATCGATCATCCGGACGATGCGGCTGACATCACTCAGCAGGCTTTCGCCGAGGCGGCACGTACCATCGCGAGCTTCCGGGGCGACTCAAAGCTGTCGACCTGGCTGTTCGGCATCGCAATGAACATGGTGCGTAATTATCAGATCGCGCGCTATACAGTCACCGCCTCGGTCTTTTCAGCGATCATCAAGGAAGTATCGGATTCATTGAAAGGTACTGCAAATAAAATCGGCTGAGTTATAAGCACGAGCGGCGACAGTGCACTCAGCCACATCAGTTCAGCTTAACTGTTCAAGCCTGATCCGATTGACCTTACCAGAAACACTCGGCAAGGCTTCGATCGCGGAGATCGCCGCATCGACATGCTTTTCCTTCGTCTCATGCGTAAGGATGATCAGGTCGGTTTGTGTCTCCCCTTCGCCTGCTTCCTTCTGGAGCATGGCATCAATCGAGATAGAGGCATCGGCAAGGATGCGTGTCACATCAGCCAGCACACCGGGCTTGTCAGTAACGCGAATGCGCAGGTAGTAACTCGTCGTCACCTCAGACATAGGCAAGATCGGCGTGTCTGCCATCTGGTTCGACTGGAAAGCAAGGTAAGGAACCCGATGCTCAGGATCAGCCGTCGCCAGACGCGTTACGTCAACAAGATCAGCGATCACGGCTGATGCCGTGGGTTCGGCACCAGCCCCTTTGCCGTAATACAGTGTCGCGCCAACGGCATCGCCTTGTACCAGCACGGCATTCATCGCACCTTCGACATTCGCAATCAAGCGATTCGCCGGAATCAATGTCGGATGAACCCGCAACTCGATCCCCTCCGGCACGCGCCGTGTGATGCCAAGCAGTTTGATCCGATAACCCAGCTGCTCGGCATAGCGGATATCCGTCGATGAGAGCTTCGTAATACCTTCCACATAAGCCTTGTCAAACTGTACCGGCACGCCAAATGCAATCGCTGACATGATCGTCGCCTTGTGCGCGGCATCAACACCTTCGATATCGAAGGTCGGGTCGGCTTCCGCATAACCCAGCTGCTGCGCCTGCTTCAGCACAACGTCGAAATCCAGCCCCTTGTCGCGCATCTCGGACAAAATAAAATTAGTGGTGCCGTTGATAATGCCAGCGATCCACTGTATGCGGTTCGCAGTCAGGCCCTCTCGCAAGGCCTTGATAATCGGAATACCTCCGGCAACTGCAGCCTCGAAAGCGACAACAACCCCTTTTTCCTGAGCAGCGCGAAAGATCTCGGTACCGTGGGTAGCCAGCAAGGCTTTATTGGCAGTCACGACGTGCTTGCCATTCGCAATGGCTTTCATTACCAGGTCGCGCGCAATGCCATAACCGCCGATCAGTTCGACGACGATATCGATATCGGGATGATTGACCACCAGGTTCGCATCATTGACCACCTCCACAGTACCGCCGGTTATTTGCTTTGCACGTTCCGTGTCCAGATCCGCGACCATCACAATCTCGATGCCACGCCCTGCCCGGCGGCGAATTTCCTCCTGATTGCGCTGCAATACGGTGAAGGTTCCTGCGCCCACCGTGCCAATGCCCAGCAAGCCAACTTTGATCGATTTCATCATGGTATTTCTGTTTCGGTTATTTGATTATCTGCATTCAGCCCGCATGGCGACGGCGATAAGCATCGAGGAAATGAGCGATACGTCCAAACGCCACCGTCAGATCATCGACGTTCGGCAGGAACACGACCCGGAAATGGTCAGGAGTAGGCCAGTTGAAGCCGGTACCCTGCACGATCAGCACGCGCTCCTCGGCCAGCAGTTCGTAGGCGAACTGCTGATCGTCTTCGATCGGGTACATCCACGGATCAAGTCTCGGAAACATGTAGAGAGCCGACTTGGGTTTCACGCAACTCACGCCGGGAATGTCGGTTAGCAGTTTGTGCGCAAGGTCGCGCTGACGGGTCAGACGTCCACCCGGCCCCACCAGGTCATTGATACTCTGGTAGCCACCGAGCGCCGTCTGAATAGCGAACTGTCCTGGTACATTCGCGCACAAGCGCATCGAGGCCAGCATATTCAAACCTTCGATGTAATCCTTCGCATGCCGCTTCTCACCAGACACAATCATCCAGCCGGCCCGGTAGCCACAGGAACGGTAATTTTTTGACAGACCATTCAGCGTGATAAACAGTACGTCATCCGCCAGCGAAGCGATCGAGGTGTGCGTATTGCCGTCGTACAGTACCTTGTCGTAAATCTCGTCGGCGAACACGATCAGCTGATGCTGACGTGCCAGTTCAACGATCTGCTCAAGCAATTCAAGCGGGTATAGAGCACCGGTTGGATTATTCGGGTTGATCACCACGATCGCCCGGGTGTTCGGGGTAATTTTCTTTCGAATATCCTCGATGTCTGGATACCAGTCCGCCTGCTCATCGCACATGTAGTGGACCGGTCGACCTCCCGACAGACTGACGGCCGCAGTCCAAAGTGGATAATCCGGCGCCGGAACCAGCACCTCATCACCACTGTTGAGCAAAGCATTCATGCTCATGACGATCAGTTCGGACGCACCATTACCGAGGTAGATGTCATCAATCGTGACACCAGCAATTTTCTTTTCCTGCGTGTACTGCATGATCGCCTTGCGGGGCGCAAACAAGCCCTTCGAGTCGGTGTAGCCGGCCGCATTGCTCATATTGCGGATCATGTCCTGGACGATTTCATCCGGCGCATCGAAGCCGAATGGCGCAAGGTTGCCGATGTTTAGCTTGATGATCTTGTGTCCGTCCTCCTCCATTTGGCGGGCTTTCTCTAGCACCGGCCCACGAATGTCGTAGCAGACATCAGCCAGCTTGTTGGATTTCAGGATATTTTTCACAGCAGGATCCCGCAAAAATGGGTGAAAGGCGACGCACGGAGTGTTGCGCCGCGAAAAGACAAGCATTTTGCCGTAAATTGGGCGGGTTTTCCAATCGGCGGCTGCAGATCGGGATAGAATTGCCAAGCTATGAAGCTTCATTCGACACCGACGCAGCAATACCAGACGGTGACTGGCTACGACGATGACTGGATCGAGCTCAATGCCGTCCGTTTCAGCCATAGCCTGATCGCTTTGCCGGAAGTGCCTCCCACCCTGTGGCCGGTATCTTCTTTCGAAAGCCTGCGAGCGGCAGATTTCGACCCGATTGAAGCGCTGCAGCCTGATATCCTGATTCTGGGCACAGGCCAACGCCAGCGATTCATTGCGGCCAGCCTGACTGCGCGCCTGCTAAGTAAGCAGATCGGCGTCGAATGCATGGACAATCAGGCAGCATGTCGAACCTATAACATCTTGATGGCCGAGGGGCGCAAAGTCGCCTTGGCCGTGATCCTGCCAGAAAAACAAAAGCCTACACAAGGAGACTGAATTGGGTGACCGTCCTTCTATTGTGAACATCGCCGTTCCGGATTTCATTGCTGAAATGACCGGCGATCGTCCTTTCCGTCTTTCCGACTATTTGGGAAAGAAGGTGGTGATTTATTTTTATCCGAAGGACAACACACCTGGCTGTACGACGGAAGCCATGCAATTCCGCGACCTGCATGATCGCTTCCGGCGGGCCGGCGCAGAGATTTTCGGCGTGAGTCGCGACAGCTTGCGTTCGCACGAAAGCTTCAAGACCAAGCTCGGACTGCCTTTCGAACTGATTTCCGATACCGACGAAGCCGTGTGTACGCTGTTTGATGTTATCGCGATGAAATCGATGTATGGGAAAAAAGTTCGCGGTATCGAGCGTTCGACATTCGCAATTGACGCTCAGGGCAAAATAGTGAAAGAATGGCGTGGAGTGAAAGTCCCGGGCCATGTCGATGAAGTGCTCGAACTGATCGAAGGCCTTGGCTGAAACAAGCTAAGCCATTGAATTCGAAAAAGTAT
>JACCDS011121836.1_pt1 | contig 26608 bp, 36 predicted proteins | sample 7446441 | NCBI WGS metagenome assembly JACCDS01 (sample SAMN15323445, study PRJNA562643) | freshwater metagenome | isolation source: river surface water | place: USA:Blue River Watershed | collected 2017-08-17 | reverse complement strand
GGCGCTCGGCGAGCGCCAAGGCGTCGCGTCCGTCGGGCTCAGAAGCGCGAGTAGAACTCGACGATGAGCTGCTCGTTGATCTCCTGGGTCATTTCCTCGCGCGTCGGGAGACGCACGACGGTGGCCTTGAAGGTCTCGGGATTCATCGTGAGCCAACCGGGGACGTTGCGGATCCGGTTTTCTTCGAGGCAACGGGTCGCGAGCTGGCGGGACGCCGGCGTGTTCTTGACCTCGATCTCGTCGCCGGGCTGCACGTTGTAGCTGGCGATGTCGACCTTGTGGCCGTTGACGCGGATGTGGCCGTGGTTGACGAACTGGCGGGCCGCGGCGCGGCTCTTGGCGAGACCGAGCAGGTACACGGTGCTGTCGAGACGGGTCTCAAGCAGCTGGAGGAAGCGTTCGCCGGTGACGCCGCGCTCGCGCTTGGCGTTTTCGAAGACGCGGCGGAACTGGCGCTCGAGCAGGCCGTAGATGTAACGGAGCTTCTGCTTTTCGTTGAGGCCGACGGCGTATTCGGAAACCTTGCGGCGGAGTTTGGGACCGTGCTGGCCGGGCGGATAGCCGCGGCGTTCGAGGGCCTTGCCCGAGCCGAGGAGGTGCTGACCGAAACGACGGCTGATGCGAGTGGTGGGGCCGGTATAACGAGCCATGGTAGTAAAGTGCTGGAGGTTGGAGGATAACCGGTCGGTTAGACGCGGCGGCGTTTGCGCGGGCGGCAGCCGTTGTGCGGGATCGGGGTGACGTCGACGATCGAGGTGATCTCGAGGCCGATTGCCTGCAGGGCGCGGATCGCGGAGTCGCGGCCGAGGCCGGGACCGGAAACGCGGATGACGATGTCCTTGAGGCCGTGCGCCATCGCGTTGCGGGCGGCGTCCTGGGCGACAACCTGGGCGGCGTACGCGGTGGACTTGCGGGAACCGCGGAAGTTGCACTTGCCGGCGGAAGACCAGGCGATCACGGCACCCTTCTGGTCGGTGATCGAGACGATCGTGTTGTTGAAAGAGGCGAGCACGTTGGCAAAGCCGGACGTGACGTTCTTGGAACCCTTGGCCTTGCGGACCTTGATGGTACCCAATTCTTCCTTCAGGAGATCTTCGGCAGTGGGCTGCTTGGCCACACCGTGAACCATCTCGACGGGCTTCTGCTCGGCCGCAGGAGCGGCGGGAGCGGCACCGGGAGCACCCGCGGCGGGAGCGGAGCCATCGGCGGCGGGCTTCGCAGCCTTGGGCGCCTTGACCTTTTTCTCAGCGGGGGCGGCAGCGGGAGCGGCAGCCGGCGCACCTTCGGCGGCGGGCTTGGCAGGCTTTTCTTTCTTCGGAGCGGACTTTTCTTCGGCCATGGGAGTGAGGGATTATGCTTCTTTCGCCTTGGTGACACCGACGGTCTTGCGCGGGCCCTTGCGGGTACGGGCATTGGTGCTCGTGCGCTGACCGCGCACGGGAAGGCTGCGACGGTGGCGAATACCACGGTAGCAGTTGATCGCCTGAAGGCGTTTCAAATTGCCGGCGATCTCACGACGGAGGTCACCCTCGAGCACCCACTTGTGCTCGGTGATGAGGTGCAGAATCTTGTTCAGCTGCTCCTCGGTGAGGTCCTGGGCCCGCATATCGGGATTCAGGCCCGCTTCCTTGACGAGCAGGTCGGCCCGCGTGGGACCGATGCCGTTGATGTAACGGAGGGAGTACGCGACTTTCTTTTTCGCGGGGATGTCGACGCCGAGGAGACGAGGCATGGTGTTTGGACTGGTTGAGACTTAGTTGATGGAAAGGAAAATTGGGAAAAAGGACCGGACCCGGTTTTCAAACCGGCGCAGGCGGCCGTGGAATCGTGAGCACTTCGGGACCGCGTTCGGTCGTGAGCACCGTGTGCTCGAAGTGGGCGGAGGGCGAGTGGTCGGCCGTAACGATGGTCCAGCCGTCGGCGAGCGTCTTGGTCTTGAAACCGCCCGCGTTGACCATGGGCTCGATCGCGAGCGTCATGCCGGGCTTGATTTTTTCGCCGCTGCCGCGCCGACCGAAGTTGGGAATCTCCGGCGGTTCGTGCATCGCCACCCCGACCCCGTGGCCGACCATATCGCGCACAACGCTGAAACCGTTGGCCTCGACGTAGTGCTGGATGGCGGCGGAAACATCGCCGATGCGATTGCCGACCAGAGCTTGCTTGATGCCGAGATCGAGTGCCTCGCGCGAAACGCGAAGCAGTTTTTCGTTGGCCGAAGAAATAGTGCCGACCGGAACGGTGTAGGCGTTGTCGCCCACATAACCGTCGTGCCAGACCACAATATCCAGGGAGACAATATCGCCTTCGCGCAAAACCCGTCGCAAAGACGGAATGCCATGGACGACTTCTTCGTTCACGGAAATGCAGGTATGAGCGGGATAGCGACGCGAACCGTGCTGATACCCGAAACAGGCGCTGCGGGCTCCGAGCCGGGCGATCCAATCGCGGCCGGCTTCTTCCAAGTCCTGAGTCGTGATGCCGGGTCGGACCAACGGCTTGAGTTGTTCAAGCACGGTGGCCGCGATGGCACACGCCTCGCGCATTTTCGCGATCCCGTCTTTGTTTTTGATCGGGATGCTCATGCGGCGACGCACGCGACGGTTTCCGTGAGGAGACCAAGCGTGCGGTAGTGTCGGACGACAGACTCGTCGGAACCGGGACCAGCCACGACCGCGTTCAGCGTTTCGTTGCGAGTCTCGAGCCATTCATCCAACACAAGGGCTTGGAGCAGCGTAGCCGGGAAATCCGTCAGAACGAATCCCGCATCAGGTTTGCGCGTGAAGAACCAACGGCGCATCAGCGCCAAGCGTTGGACTTCGTCCGCCGCGGCTGAAGCCGGGCGGCGCGAAATCTCCGCCCTTTTGAGGCAGGACGGAGAGACGTGCTCTAAATTCAAAGAACGGGCCCGGTTCATCAGGTCTTCGCAGCCAAGATCGGTCGAACCGAGGAGAAGGATCTTGGCTTTGGCCGCAGGGCCAGAACCGGCGAAGGGGTCGGAGATGCCAGCCACAACCGCCGGAGTAAAGCTCTTATTTCAAAAACGCCTTGTACGCCCAGATTCCGGCGCCTAACGCGAGCAATCCGAGCATTGGCAAGGCAAGCTTCATGACCGCTTCGTGGCTCAACGCCTCACCGGTCGCACCCTGCTGGGGATTCGCGCTGCGGGCACGAATGCGGCCCTTCTTCAGGAAACCGTCATAATGGCGCTGCAGGAGGAAGGTCTCGATCTGGCGCATCGTGTCGAGGATGACGCCGACGGTGATCAACATGCCGGTGCCGCCGAAGAAATAGGCGATGCGGGTCGGGACGTTGAGCTCGAAGAGGAGAACGTCGGGCATGATCGCGATGACGGTCAGGAAGATCGCGCCAGCCAACGTGAGCCGGGTCATGATGAAGTCGAGGAACTGCGCGGTCGGCTCGCCGGGGCGAACGCCGGGAATGTAGCCGCCGTACTTCTTCAGATCGTCGGCGATCTGGATCGGCTTGAACATGACGGACACCCAGAAATAGCTGAAGAACAGGATGAGGGTCGTGTTGAGAGCGTAGTACGTCCAGTGACCGCGGAGCAGGTTGTTCGAGAACTCGGTGAGGAATTTGAGTTCGAAGTGGGCGCCGAGCCAGGAGAAGATCTGCTGCGGGAAGAGGAGGATCGCGCTGGCGAAGATCACGGGCATGACACCCGAATAGTTGACCTTCAGGGGCAGGAACGAGCTCTGGCCGCCCATGACCTTGTTGCCGACGACTCGCTTGGCGTACTGGACCGGGATTTTCCGCTGACCTTGGACGACTGCGATGATGCCCATCGTGACCGCCACGAACAACGCGATCATGATAACGGCCTGCGGGAGGCCGAGGCTGGCACCGGTGCCGACCGGACGGAAGAAGAGGCTGTAGGTCTGCTGGGCTGCACCCGGGATATCGGCCAGAATGCCGACGGTGATGAGGAGCGAGACGCCGTTACCGATGCCGCGCTGCGTGATCTGTTCACCGAGCCACATCAACAGCATCGTGCCGGCGGTCATGAAGATGACCGAGGTGAAGACGAAGCTCCACTTCTCGACGATGACGATTGAACCGAAACGAGCGACATCGTACCCGGGGAAAAGCTGGCCGGGATTGTTCAGGGCCAGAATCAGCAGCGTGCCTTGGATGAGGCAGATTAGCACCGTGGCGTAGCGCGTGTACTGGGTCAGCTTCTGACGGCCGACATCGCCTTCCTGCTGGAGGCGGCTGAGGGCCGGAACCACGGCCGTCATCAACTGGAAGATAATCGAGGCACTGATGTACGGCATGATGCCCAACGCAGCGATAGCGCCCTTGGTGAGCGCGCCGCCGGTGAACATGTTGTACAAACCGATGAGGTTGCCGGCACCGCTTGAAGCCTGCTCCTCGAAAAACCGCTGGAGCGGGTACGGGTCGATGCCCGGAAGCGGAATGTGCGACGCGACGCGGGACACAAACAAAAGCGACAGCGTATAGAAGATCCGAGAGCGGAGCTCCGGAATCTTCAGGGAGTTCGTGAAGGCGGAAAACACGGGATAGGAATTCGAATTGCGGATGGCGGGTGGCGGACCGGCGGGCGGTGCGGTTGCGGCAGGGATCCGGAGATCCGCCAACCGCAAACCGCGATCCGCAATGAAATCAGGCGACGATGGCCTGGCCGCCGGCTTTTTCGATCTTGGCCTTGGCGGATTCCGAGAACTTGCTGGCGGTCACCTTGAGCGCGCGGCCAATCTCGCCGTCGCCCAGCACCTTGACGGTAGTCTCGCCGGCGCGGATCAAACCGTGCTGCGCCAGAATGACGGCATTGACCTCGGTCACCGAGGCATCGAGCGCGGCGAGAGCAGCCACGTTCACGACCGCGATTTCGACGCGGTGGTTGTAGTTGTTGAAGCCCCGGTGCGGGAGTTTGCGGTACAGGGGCATCTGACCGCCTTCGAAGCCGGGACGAATGCTGCCGCCGGAACGGGCCGTTTGGCCCTTGCCGCCGCGACCGCTGGTCTTGCCATGGCCGCCGCCTTCGCCGCAGCCAACGCGCTTCTTGCGGTGCACGGCACCGGGGACGTTCTTGAGTTCGTGAAGTTTCATAGTGGTTCCTCGTGTGGGCGCCGGACCGCTACAGCGGGCCGACTCGGATATTGAAAAAAGGTAAACGGGACGGAAGAGCTCCGTCCCGTAGGGACTCAGGCAGACTTGCGGGTCGCCGCGATGTCTTCCGCCAGCCGGAGCTTGCGGAGACCTTCGAGCGTGGCGTGGACGACAGCAATGTGGTTCGAAGAACCCATCGACTTCGTGAGAATGTTCTTAATGCCGGCTGCTTCGAGAACCGCACGCACACCGCCGCCGGCGATCAGGCCGGTACCCGGGGAAGCGGGCTTGAGCATCACGCGGCCGCCGTCGTATTCGCCCATGACATCGTGCGGAATCGTGTCGCCCTTGAGCTTCACGGACACGAGATGCTTGTGAGCGTTGGCAGTGCCCTTCTTGATGGCGTCGGGAACTTCGTTGGCCTTGCCGTAGCCGATGCCGACTTTGCCTTTGCCGTCGCCGACAACGGCAAGAGCAGCGAAGGAGAAACGCCGACCGCCTTTAACGACCTTGGCACAGCGGTTGATGAAGACGACCTTCTCGATCATCTGCGGGCCGTCGCCATCCTGCGGTTTCTGGTCACGGTTGTCGCGGCGAGGGCCGCGATTGCCGCCGGGGCCGCGATTGCCGCCTTGGCCGCGGAAGCCGCCTTGGCCCCGCGGGGCACGCTGTTCGCGCGCCGGAGCCTGAGCCGGAGCCGTGGTCTGCTCCGCAGCGGGAGCATCGGCGGCGGGCGTGGTGGGTTCCGGAGCGGAAGTGGGTTCAGTGCTCATGCTATTTTAGAATTGAAGGCCACCTTCGCGGGCGGCATCGGCGAACGTTTTGACTTTGCCATGGTACGGGGCGCCGCTGCGGTCGAAGACCACAGCAGTGATTCCGGCGGCCTTGGCCTTGGCGGCAAAGGCGACGCCGAGCGTTTTGGCGCTGGCGATATTGGCCTTGAGCTTCTGCTTGCGCAGTTCGGCATCGAGGCTGGAGAGGAAAACCAGCGTCGCGCCGGCATCGTCGTCGATCGCCTGGGCGTACACGTGCTTGGTCGTGAAACGGACCGCGAGCCGCGGACGGAGAGCGGTGCCGGTGACCTTCTTGCGGATGCGCCAGCGGCGGTTCTGGAGAAGGCGGGATTTGGTGACAGTCTTGGTGCTCATGTGGTGTCTCCTTAGGCGACGGTTTTGCCTTCCTTGCGACGAACGCGCTCGCCGACGATACGCACACCCTTGCCCTTGTAGGGCTCCGGCGGGTAGTAGCTGCGGATCTCGGCGGTGACCGCACCGACAAGCTGCTTGTCCGCGCCCTCGACCTTGAGTTTGGTCTGATCCGTGACGGTCAGCTTGATGCCGGCCGGGATCTCCATGAGGATCGGATGGGAGTAGCCAAGCGCGAGATCGAGTTGGCTGCCTTTGAGGTTGGCCTTGAAGCCGACGCCTTGGATTTCGAGTTCCTTGAGGTAGCCGTCGGTCACGCCTTTGACCATACCGGCGACAATCGACCGGACGGTACCAAACATGGCCTTGGCGAAGCGGGAATCGTCAGTCGGCGCGAAGGTGACTTGCTTGTCGGCGACGGTGACTTTGACGACCGAAGCGAAAGTCTTTTCGACTTTGCCCTTCGGGCCTTCGACCAGGACGGTACCGCCGTTGACGGAGACCTTGACCTTGTCGGGAATGGAAACGGGTTGTTTGCCGATGCGGCTCATTTTCTTTTAAGGGCTGGTGGCAGTGGCGCGGCGCCAATTACCAAACGTTGCAGATCAATTCACCGCCGGCCTTGTGGCGGCGGCAGTCGGCGTCTTTCATCAGGCCCCGGGAGGTCGAGATGATGCCGATTCCGAGGCCGTTGAGGACGCGCGGAATCTCGGTGTAACGGAAGTAAAGACGGCGACCGGGCGAGGAAACGCGGGTGATGCCGGTAATGGCGGGGGCGCCATCGACGTATTTCATTTTGACGACCAGGGTCTTGTGACCCTGCGCGTCAGCTCCGTTACTGTGGTCGGAAATATAGCCTTCGGTCTTGAGAATAGCGGCGACGCTTTCCTTGAGGTTCGAATGCGGGATCACGCAGTCGTCCAAGCGGGCTTTGCTCGCATTGCGGAGACGCGTGAGGAGATCACTGATCGGATCGGTCATGGTGGATGTTCTGAGTTGCGGCCGCGCGGGTCATATCCGACCCCCGTGGGCCAATAAAATTTACCAGGAGGACTTAGTAACGCCGGGGATCTTGCCGGAGAGCGCGAGTTCGCGGAACGTGATACGGGACACGCCGAATTTGCGGATGTAGGCGCGCGGGCGGCCGCTGAGCGAGCAGCGGTTGCGGATGCGCGTCGGGGAGGAATTGCGGGGAAGCTTCTGAAGCTTCTTCTGGGTGGCGTGGAACTCCTCGTCGGTCGTGACCGGATTGATGAGGATGGCCTTCAGCTCGGCCCGCTTGGCGGCGAACTTGGCGGAGAGCTTGATGCGCTTCTTGTTGCGCTCGATGGCAGAGGTCTTGGGCATGGCGTGAAGCGGTTAAATTAGGCGGCCTTCGGGGCGTTGGTGGTCTCGGTCCGGCGGAAGGGCATGCCGAGGAGCTTGAGCAGTTCGCGACCTTCGTCGTCGTTCTGCGCCGTGGTCACGATCGTGATATCGAGGCCCATGGACTTCTTCACATTCTCCACGGTAATCTCCGGGAAGATGGTGAAGTCGGTAACCCCGAGATTGTAATTGCCCTGACCATCGAGCTTGGTCGGCACGCCGCGGAAATCCCGGATCGTCGGAAGCGCAACCGCCAGCAGGCGATAAAGGAATTCCCACATCGCGGCACCGCGAAGGGTCACACTGCAACCGACGATTTGGTTGGGCTTCAGCTTGAAATTGGCGATCGCCTTGCGCGAGCGATTGAGGATCGGCTTCTGACCGGCAATCGCGGCCATATCGCGCGCGATGTCGGCGATTTGGTTCTTGTCGGCGTCGGCGTCGATACCGGTGTTGATCGCGATCTTCAGCAGCTTCGGCACCTGGTGCTTGTTCTTGTAGCCGCGGCTCTTGACGAGCTCAGGAACGACCTGCTCGACGTAGAGTTTCTTGAGAGTGGGAGTGTAGCTCATGGATATTGCCCGGGATTACCGACCCCGATGCGGAGAGTGTGAATCTTGAATGGAAAAGAGCCCAGTAACGCATGCGCGCCGCCAATCTGGCAAGCGCGCATTCGCGAGGGCTGGAAATCAGGCGGCCGGCGCAGCCTTCTTGCGTTTGCTCGCGTCGAAGACCGACTGGAGCATGAGGTTGGAAATCGCGACGGATCCCTCGAGCTCGGAGATCGCTCCCTGGGGATTCTTCTCCGATTTCTTGACGTGCTTCTTGATCATCGCGACGCCTTCGACCCGGGCACGGAGCTTGGGGGCGAGGATCTCGAGGACTTTGCCGGACTTGCCCTTGTGGGAGCCGGCGATGACGACGACCAGATCGCCGCGTTTGATGTGAAATTTCTGGGCCATTTTAGAGAACCTCCGGGGCGAGCGAGATAATCTTCATGAAGTTCTTCGCACGCAATTCGCGGGCGACCGGGCCGAAGATGCGGGTACCGCGGGGATTGTTGCTCGCGTCAATGATGACGATCGCGTTGGAATCGAAGCGCAGATAGCTGCCATCAGCCCGGCGCACCGGAGCCTTCGTCCGGACGACGACGGCCTTGGCGACTTCACCTTTTTTAACGGTGGCGTCGGTGGTGCTTTCCTTGATGTGGACCGTGACCACGTCGCCGACATGGGCGTACGGGGTTTGCTGGCCCATCCGTTGGATGAGCGCGGCTTTGCGGGCGCCGGTGTTGTCGGCGACTTCGAGAATGGAGCGCAGTTGGATCATGGCAGGCCTCCTAGAATAGTTAGGTTGTTAAGGTTCAGGCCTTGGGCGCCGGCGCAGGGGCGGCAGCCTCGGTGGACTTGGTGGTCTTCGTCGGGACGGTGGCCGCGACATCGGACTCGCTGATCGCAGCACCGTCGGCGACGACGGCCTTCTGGATGACGGAGGTCACGCGCCAACGCTTGAGGCGGCTGATCGGACGGGTCTCCATGACCTCGACCTTGTCGCCCACCTTAGTCTCGTTCTTCTCGTCGTGGACGTGAAGGACGGTCTGGCGATTGACGACCTTATGGTAGAGGGGATGCGGAGTCTTGTAAGCGATCGTGACCTTGATCGACTTGTCCCCGGAGCGGCTCGAAACGAATCCGATCTGGGTTTTGCGCGTGGTGCGCTGGCCGGGAGTGGCGGTGGACATGGTGGTGTTTCCTTATTGGCGGGGCACTCAGGCGGCCTTGGGCGCCTTGGCTTTCTTTTCGTTGGCGATGGTCTCGAGGCGGGCGATGTCCTTGCGGAGCGTGCGCAGCTCGTGGGTTTTTTCGACCTGGCCCGTCTGCTTGCGCAGCTTGAGCTGGAGGAGCTGTTCGCGGATTTCGCGCAGCTTGGTGGTGATCTCGGCGGGCGAGAGGTCGCGGATTTCTTTCGAAGTCATGACGGTATCGTTTGCTGGTTGCTCGTTAGGCCGCGGAACCGTCGCGCTGGATGAAGCGGCAGTGGAAAGGCAGCTTCGCGTCGGCGAGACGGAAGGCCTCCTTGGCGATGGTCATCGGAACGCCGGCGAGTTCGAACAGCACGGCGCCGGGCTTGATGACGGCGACATAGAACTCGACCGGACCTTTGCCTTGGCCCATGCGGACTTCGGCGGGCTTCTTCGTGACCGGCTTGTGCGGGAAGACGCGGATCCAGAGTTTGCCCTTCCGCTTCAGATGGCGGGAGATCGTGACGCGGGCCGCCTCGATCTGCTGGCCGGTCATCGGGCCGCGGGTGAGCGACTGGAGGCCGAATTCGCCGAAGGCGAGAGTGTTGCCGCGCTTGGCGTTGCCCGAACGGGTGCCTTTCTGCGACTTGCGGTATTTGGTGCGGGCGGGAGCGAGAGCCATGGGAGTGATCTCCTAGGTAAAGGGTGTATCCGGAAACCGGATCAGTTGTTGTCGGATTCTTTTTTGCAGATCCAGCACTTGACGCCGATCTTGCCGTAAACGGTGAGCGCCTCGGCGAACCCGTAGTCGATGTTTTCACGAAGGGTATGCAACGGCACGCGGCCCTTGCGCTGCCACTCGCGTCGGGCGATGTCCGCACCGCCGAGGCGGCCGGAGCACTGGATTCGGATACCCTCGGCGCCGAGCGCCATGGCCATTTCGACCGCCTTCTTCATGGCGCGACGGAAAGCGATGCGGCGTTCAAGCTGGAGCGCCACATTCTCGGCCACAAGCGCGGCCTCGATCTCGGGCTTCTTGACCTCTTGGATGTCGAGGAGGATCTCCTTGCCGGTGAGCTTCGCGAGCTCTTCCTTGATCTTCTCGATTTCCTGCCCCTTGCGGCCGATGACGATGCCGGGACGGGCGGTGTAGATCTTGACGCGGACGCGGTTGGAAGCGCGCTCGATGAAGATGCGCGGCACCGACGCCTGCTTGAGCTTCTCCATCAACTTGGAGCGGATGAGTTGATCTTCGGCGAGCAGCTTGCCGAAGTCCTTCTTGCTGGCGTACCAGCGGGACTGCCAGTTGCGGCGGACGGCAAGACGGAAACCTACGGGATTGGTTTTTTGGCCCATGGAAGTGGTATTACGAGTTGGTGTTGCCGTCCGAGAGAACGATCTTGATGTGCGACATCTTCTTCCGGCGAGGCATGGCGGAACCGCGCGCACCCGCTTTGAAGCGTTTCAGCACAGGGCCGTTCTCGATGATCGCGCTCTTCACGCGGAGAGAATCCGCGGAGAGGTTGTTGTTGTTCTCGGCGTTCGCGATGGCGCTCTTGAGCGTCTTGGCGATGAGTTTCGCACTTTTGCGCGGAACGAGCATCAAGTAATCGACGGCTTCCGCAGCCTTGCGGCCTTGGATCGTACGGGCAACTTCGCGCACTTTCTTGGGAGACATGCGCGCGTAGCGGGTGAGGGCTTGGACTTCCATGTTATTGCAGGGGATTCCGTCCCGGAGGGAGCGGCGGCAGCGGCGGACGGTAGTCGCACCCTGCCCTTTTGGTTTGGTTCTGAGTTAAGATTTGAACAGTTTGACGGCGGCGGCATCTCCCGGGCGGACAGACTGCCGGGGAGCCAGGGAGAGGATAAGAGCGGCGCTGACACTCGGCCGGACTTCGACCAGCAGCACCTCGCCCACTTCGGCAGTGTCCCGGACGACCCTGCATACCATGCCGGATCGAAGCCCAGCTTGGTAGCCGCCGTCCAAGACAACCACATCCGCCTTGGCGCCCGATTTCACCGCGACCACGGACACCGGGACGGCCGCAAGCGGCAATCCCGCGCCGAGGGCAAGCAGCGCAGCGCCCCGGAGGAGGCTGCGGCGCAGGCAAGCGGCGAAGTGAACAGTGGACATAGCGGACGTGACCGGGCGGGAGGCCGGCGTTAGATTTCCTTACGGGTCATGCCGCCGTGCGCCTTAAAGATGCGCGTCGGGGCAAACTCGCCCAACTTGTGGCCGACCATATTCTCGGTGACGTACACCGCGATGAATGCCTTGCCGTTGTGAACGCTGAACGTGTGGCCGACGAAGTCGGGCGTGATCGTCGAGCGGCGAGACCAAGTCTGGATGGGTTTCTTGGTACCGGCCTTCACGGCCTTCTCGATTTTCTCGAGCAGGTGGTAGTCGACGAAGAAACCTTTTTTGATGGAACGTGCCATGATACGGGAGGGGCGGGATTACTTCTGGCCACGCGGCTTGCGGCCGTTGTGGTGGACGATGATCTGCGCGTTCGAGGGCTTCGAACGGCGGCGGGTCGGGAAGCCCTTCGCGAGCTGGCCCCAAGGGGACACGAGCTGCTGACGGCCACCGCCACCCTTGGACTTGCCTTGGCCGCCACCGTTGGGGTGATCGACCGGGTTCATCGCCATACCGCGGACGGTCGGGCGGATACCGAGCCAGCGGCTGCGGCCGGCTTTGCCGAGAGACTGGAGGCTGTGGTCACCGTTGCCCACTTCACCGATCGTCGCCCGGCACTTCGGATTGACGAAGCGGAGTTCGCCGGAAGGCATCTTGAGCGTGGCTTGGCCATTTTCGACCGCTACAAGTTCAAGACCGGCACCGGCAGCACGGGCGATCTGGGCACCGCGGCCGGGGACGAGTTCGACGCAATGCAGACGGGTCGACGGCGGGATGATCGCGAGGGGGAAGTTGTTCCCGACGTTGAAGTCGTTCGTCGTGGCCTGATTCGAGGCGAAGATCGTGTCACCGACCTTCAAGCCCTTGGGGGCGAGAATATAGGCCTTGGTGCCGTTGTTGTAGCTCAGCAGGGCGAGATTAGCGGTACGATTGGGATCGTACTCGAGGGCTTGGACCTTGGCGGGCTGGTCGAGTAGCGCACGCTTGAAGTCAATGATGCGATACAGCTGCTTGTGGCCGCCGCCGCGATGGCGCGAGGTGACTCGGCCGTATACGTTACGGCCGCCGGTCTTGTGCTTGGGCTCGGTGAGGGCGCGCTCCGGGCGCTTTTTGGTGAGACCGTCGATTTGGTTCAGCTGCGTGAAGCGGCCGGCAGCGGTGAGCGGACGAAAACTTTTGATAGCCATTTGGGATGATCTCCGGATTTGGGCGAGGACGTCTTAGACGAGCTCGATCTTGTCGCCGGCCTTGAGCGTAACGATGGCCTTTTTGTAGTCCGAACCGACGCTGGGACGGCCCTGACGGCTCTTTTTGTTTTTGCCGCGATAGATCTGGGTGTTAACCCGACGTACCGTAACCTTGAAGGTCTGTTCGACGGCCTCGGCAATCTGATGCTTGTTGGCGTGCTTGAAGACTTCGAACGTGTATTGGCCAAGCTCGGACGAAAGCTTATTGGACTTCTCCGAGAGGCGGACGAGTTTGAGGACTTTGTCGGCTTGCATTAGTTTTTGCCTCCGTTGACGCGGGCGAGGATCGTGTCGAGCGCCTTCGCGCTGACGATGATCTTGGCGTACTGGGCCAGATCGAGGGTGTTGAGCTTCGAGGCATCCTGGAGGGAAATGCGCTCGATATTGCGGGAGGCACGGGCAGTGCCGGCGGCAAAGGGAGCATCGACCAACAACACACGGCCCTTGGGGGCAATGCGGCCGACAATTTCGTCGATTACCTTCGTCTTGGTAACCTTGGTATCGAACTGCTCGATGACGGCGAGTTCGCCGGCGGTCGCGCGATCAAAGAGGGCGCGGCTGAAAGCGAGTTGCTTCACCTGGGCGTTGATTTTCTTCGAGTAATCGCGGGGCTTCGGTCCAAAGACGACGCCGCCACCGACCCAAAGCGGAGAGCGGATCGAGCCGGCACGGGCGCGGCCTGTTCCCTTTTGACGCCACGGCTTTTTACCACCGCCGCGCACCTCGCCACGAGTCTTGGTGGAGTGGGTGCCTTGACGGTTGTTGGCATTGATGGCGACGATCACTTCCTTGACCGCTTGGAGACCCTTGTCGCCTTCGAAGATCGGGAGGGTGGCAAAGTCCTTTTCGGAACTGGTCGTGCCATCGGAGCTAAATACAGTGAGTTTCATGTCGGGTCGTCTCCTTATTTCTTGGCAGCGGGCTTGGCAGCAGGCTTGGCAGCGGCCTTATCGGCCTTGACCGGAGCCGCAGGAACCGGGGGCAGGGCACGTTGGCCCTTGATGGCGGTACGGACGATAACGTCGTCGCCATTAGCGCCGGGGATTGCTCCCTTGACGAGCAGGAGATTCTTTTCCGCGATCACTTTGATGATCCGGAGATTTTGAACGGTACGCTTCTCGGAGCCCATGTGTCCAGGCATGGCCTGGTTTTTCCAAGAGCGACCGGGGGTCTGGCGCATACCGATCGAACCGATGCGGCGGTGGAACATTGAGCCGTGCGAGGCAGGACCGCCGGCGACTCGGAAACGTTTCACCACACCTTGGAAGCCCTTGCCCTTGGTAACGCCGATGACGTCGACCAACTGGCCCTCGGTGAACGAGGTGGCATTGACGACATCGCCGACCTTCAGCGTCGGTGCAGCCGTGAGACGCACCTCGGCCAACACGCGGGGCGCGGCTTCGAGGCTGGCCTTCTTGGCGTGGCCGATTTCGGCCGCGGAAGTGTTCTTGGGCTTCTTCTGCGAGAAGCCGATCTGAACGGCGTTGTAGCCGTCGGATTCAACGGTCTTGACCTGGACCACAGCGCAGGGTCCGGCTTCGACCACGGTGACGGGAACGAGCACATTCTGTGCATCGTAAACCTGCGTCATGCCGAGTTTCTTACCTAAAATTTCGGAGATCATAGGCTAAGCGGTAGGTGGATAGTTTTCCGTTTAACGGACCTACTTTAGCGGGGGTCTGGCGGTCCAGCGGAGCGGGACACAGACAACTGCTAACTGTAGAGTGAAGGAATCCGGGTGCGGATTTCGTTTATGCTAGGTGGGACTGAACTTAGACGTTGATAGTGATATCGACGCCGGAGGGGAGATTGAGCTTCTTCAGCTCGTCGACCGTCTGCGCCGTGGGTTCGATAATGTCGATCAGGCGCTTGTGGGTGCGGGTTTCAAACTGCTCCATCGACTTCTTGTCGACGTGCGGAGAGCGGTTGACAGAGAGCTTTTCGATCCGGGTCGGCAGCGGGATGGGACCGGAAACTCGGGCGCCGGAGCGCTTGGCGGTTTCGACGATGTCCTGCGCCGACTGATCGATGACACGATAGTCGAAGCCTTGGAGTTTGATGCGAATTCGTTGGCCTTTCATGGCGGAAAAAGAACGGAGGTTTAGGTGCGCGCCGGCGCTTTGGAGGAGGTTTCGACGATCTTAGCGAGCAGCGAATTGGGAACTTGTTCGAAGTGCGACGGAGTAATGCCGGCACTGGCGCGACCCTTGGAGAGCGAGCGGATGTCGGTGACGTAACCGAAGAGCATTTCGAGCGGCACGAATGCATTGATAATGCACGCCCCGGCTTTGTTTTCCATGCCCTGGATCTGGCCGCGGCGGCGGTTGATGTCGCCCATCAGATCGCCCTGATACTCTTCAGGCGTGGTAACCTCGACGCCCATGATCGGCTCCAGCAGGATCGGAGTCGCCTTCTTCATCGCTTCCTTGAAGCCGAAGATACCGGCCATCTTGAACGCGAGTTCGGAGGAGTCGACCTCATGGAAAGAGCCGTCGATAATGCGGACCTTGACGTCGACAACCGGGTAGCCAGCGACCACGCCGTTGTTGCAGCCTTCCATGATACCGTCCGTCGCCGGCTTGATAAACTCCTTCGGAATGGAACCGCCGACGATCTCGTTGATAACCTCAACGCCTTTGCCCTTTTCGTTGGGCTCGAGCTTGACGACAACGTGACCGTACTGGCCTTTGCCGCCCGACTGACGGATGAATTTGCCTTCGGCTTCGGCATGCTTGGTGACCGTCTCGCGGTAAGCGATCTGCGGCTTCCCTGCGGTCGCTTCGACCTTGAACTCGCGCTTCATCCGGTCGCGGATGATGTCGAGATGCAGTTCGCCCATGCCGGCGAGGATGGTCTGTCCCGTATCCTGATCGGTCTTGACGCGAAGGGTCGGATCTTCGGCGACGAGACGCTGAAGCGCGGTGGACATCTTTTCCTGGTCTCCCTTCGAGTTCGGCTCGATGGACATCGAGATGACAGGCTCCGGGAAGGACGGCGGCTCCAAACGGATGTCGAAATCCTCGTCGCAGAGCGTGTCACCGGTGATGACATCCTTGACGCCAACGACGGCGCAGATGTCACCCGAGTACGCGAGATCGATTTCCTCGCGCTCGATCGCGCGCATCAGCACGAGGCGCGAGATGCGCTCGGTGCGGCGAGTGCGGGGGTTGTAAACCGACATACCCTTCGGGAGTTTACCGGTGTAGACTCGGAAGAAAACCAAACGGCCGACAAAGGGGTCGTTCCAAAGCTTGAAAGCCAGACCGGCCATCTTCGCTTTGTCATCGACCGTCGCGGACACTTCCTTGCCGTCACTGTCCTGACCGATCATCGGCGGGACATCGATCGGATTCGGGAGGTAATTGACGACACAATCCAGCAAGCGCTGGACGCCCTTCTTCTTGAAGGCAGATCCTGGGACTACGCCGGTGAACTTCAGAGAAATCGTAGCCTTACGGACCGCGAGCATGAGCTCGTCAACCGTGACTTCTTCGCCGCCAAGATACTTTTCGGCGATGACATCATCGAAGTCGGAGACCGCTTCGATCAATTTGTCGCGGTATTCCTTGGCTTGGTCGACCAATTCAGCCGGGATCGGCATGGTGGTCGGATTGAGCCCGAGTTGATCGTTCGGGTCGGTGTCGAAGCTGTAAGCGACGTTCTGAACGAGATCGATGAGGCCGGTGAAGTTCTCCTCCTTGCCGATCGGGAGGAAGATCGGATGGGCATTGGCCTTGAGCTTCTCGCGCATTTCGGAAACCGCGCGGAAGAAATCGGCTCCGGTGCGATCCATCTTGTTGATGAACGCGATGCGCGGAACCTTGTACTTGTTGGCTTGGCGCCAGACGGTCTCGGACTGCGGCTGAACACCGGCGACGGCGCAGAAAACTGCGACGGCACCATCGAGCACACGCAGGGAGCGCTCGACTTCGGCCGTGAAATCGACGTGCCCGGGGGTATCGATAATATTGATGCGCTGCTTGATGCCCTTCCAGGGACCCCAGGAAGCGTTCCAAGCGCAGGAAATGGCGGCCGCCGTGATGGTGATGCCACGTTCGCGCTCCTGTTCCATCCAATCGGTGACCGTAGTGCCCTCATGGACTTCGCCCATCTTGTGCACGGCGCCGGAGTAAAAGAGAATGCGCTCAGTCGTCGTGGTCTTCCCGGCATCGATGTGTGCGGCGATGCCGATGTTGCGGGTCCATTCCAGCGGGAATGGACGTTCCTTGGCATTCACCGGGGAGACTTTCGCCTTATCGGTGACAACCGTGATGTTGATGGGAGCGGCAGCGGACATGAGCAGGAGGCAGAGCGAACGGTTTACCAGCGCAGGTGGGCGAAGGCGCGATTGGCTTGAGCCATCTTGTGGGTGTCTTCCTTCTTCTTCACAACGGAACCGGTGTTGTTGTAAGCGTCGATGATCTCGGCAGCCAACGCGTCCTTCATCCGCATCCCCTTGCGGCCGGCAGCGGCATCAACGATCCAACGGAGGGCGAGGGATTCTTGGCGCTCGAACGAGATTTCCACCGGCACTTGATAGGTGGCGCCACCGACACGGCGGCTTTTGACTTCAAGGCGCGGCCGGGCGTTCTCAAGCGCACCGAGCATGAGATCGACAGGATCACCCTTTTCGAGCTTCTCGGACACCTTCTCGAAGGCGCCGTAAACAATGCGCTGGGCAATATTCTTCTTGCCGCTCTTCATGATGACATTGACGAGGTGCGCGACCAACGGGCTGTTGTAGCGGGCGTCCGGGACGGTCTGGCGTTTCTCAGCTCTGTGACGACGTGACATGGCGAAATCGGATTGGAAAACGTTGGCTTACTTGGCGGCCTTCGGGCGCTTGACGCCGTACTTGGAGCGGGAACGGCGACGCTTTTCGACGCCGGTGGCGTCGAGGGTGCCGCGGACAATGTGATAACGAACGCCCGGCAAATCCTTCACGCGACCACCACGGACGAGTACGATCGAGTGCTCCTGAAGGTTATGACCTTCGTCCGGGATGTAGGAAATCACTTCGTTCCCGTTCGTGAGGCGGACCTTCGCAACCTTGCGGATGGCAGAGTTCGGCTTTTTGGGCGTACGGGTCATGACCTGCACGCACACGCCGCGGCGAAACGGGTTGCCGTCCAAAGCCGGGGATTTCGACTTCGCGGTCACCTTGCGGCGGCCTTTGCGCACGAGTTGGTTGATTGTCGGCATACGAGAATGAGAAACTTACGAGTGGAAAGAGGCGAAAAGGGGACGACGCTACGTTGCGCGCAAAGCTCGGCAAGAACTTTTTGGCGAAAAGTAGCGATTCCCGCGAATCCTCCCCTGCCAAGACTAGTGCATGGGAGCGAAAACGAACAGATGACCGTCCGCAAAAGCAGGAGACCAACGGAAATTCGCAGGCGAGGGTGAAATTGACCATCTCGTCTCCGGGACAGATTTAGCCAAAAAAAACGCCCGCTCCGAAGAGCGGGCGTTAAACCGGCCGGAGCTAGGCTCGACGGTCGGTTTTTGGCGGGAGGAATTTCACAAGTGAACAACCTCCTTGGAATGACAAGGTCAAATTTGCGACCCGTGCGGTCTTCACTTCCTCGCCAGTCGACAGCATCCGCATTTGTCAGAGGGCAATTCGGATCCCTTTGCGGAGATAGGTCGGAACATCGAGATCCTGGCCGTCGAACAAATTGCGGTCGGTCTTTTCGAAATGTCCGCGCGTTTCGACTTCGCCGAAACCGAATTCCTCCTGTGCGGTGCCGAGGTTGGCGCCCTTGCCCTCCGAGGGAGCAAGCAATTCCGGCAACGCAGGATCGCCGGAGGGCCGACGATTGCCGGGGGCCGGAGCGGTGGAGGGGGCGACCACGGGGGATTCCGCCGGAGTATTGCTTCCGGCCGGCAAGCGGCCGCGAGCGGGAGCCGCCGCCGACCGCCGGGACGGGACTCCCCGGCCGCCGATATCGCTGGTGCCGATCACGCAGACTTCGACTTTGCCCGCCAGATCCTCGTCGATCACAGCGCCCATGATGATATGGGAATCCCGGCCGAATTGGTCGGTGATCGAGGTCATGAGTTCATTGACTTTCGGAAGCGTCAGATCCGCCCCGCCGATGATGTTGACCAACAGCCGATCGGCCCGGCGGGCAAACTCCGGCGTGTGCAGCAACGGGCAAAGTTTCAAACTCGCGACCGCATCGCCGACCGCGTTTTCACCTTGCCCGGAGCCGAGACCGAACAGGGTCTTGCCGCCGCGCTGATGGAAGGCCTGGCGGAGGGTCGCGAAATCCAAGTTGATCAAGCCGGTCTTGAACAGCATCGACCAGATGGATTTCACGCCGCGGCCGATCCATTCGTCGGCGCGCGAAAACGAATCCAGCACGCTTTCGTTTTCGGCTCCGGCTTGGAGCAGAATATCGTTCGGGAGCGGGATCACGGCGTCGCAGGCCTGCCGCAACGCGCGCAGGCCTTCCTCGGCCTGTTTGAGGCGCCGGCCCCCTTCGAAACTGAACGGCATGGTCACGAACGCGATCACCAGGGCGCCGGTCTCGGCGGCAATCTCGGCCACGACCGGGGAGGAGCCGCTCCCCGTGCCGCCACCCATACCGGTGACGAGAAACACGAGGTCGCAGTCCTTCACGACCGCGGCGATTTTTTCGCGGTCGGCTTCGGCGGCCTCACGGCCGAGGTCGGGGTCGCCACCGGCCCCGAGGCCGCGCGTGACGCCCATGCCGATGAGAACCTTGTCCTGGACGGGCGAACTGGAGAGCGCCTGGTAGTCGGTGTTGATCACCGCCATCTGCAATCGCTCGAGATTCTCCATCTTGAGGCGGTCGACCGCGTTGGACCCGGCACCGCCGACGCCGACCAGCTTGATCGCGATATTGCGGTCGGTGAGGAGGCCGTGTTCGAGGGGAAGTTCGTTGAGATTCATGCAGCGCCGGGCTCAGGAGTTGGCAAAAAGACGTTTCACACCGCTGAAAAAACCGCCGCGCCGACCGGGGCCGGGCTTTTCCGCCTGCGCACTGACGCCGTAGTAGAGCAGTCCGAGGGCGGTGTGGTATCCGGGGTCGCGCATGTTCTCGTTCACCCAAGACGGCGCCTCGCCCAGGTGGGCCGGGACGCCGAAGATCTTCGCCGCGGCTTCGGCCAAGCCGGGCAACTTCGCGGTGCCGCCGGTGAGCACCACCCCGGCGGCGCAGGTATCCGGGGTGAAAGCGTTGCCGAGTTTCTTTTTCACGACCTCGAGCAATTCCCAAGTGCGGGCGGAGGTGATCTGCTCGATCGCCTGCTGGGAAAACTGGCGGTCGCCGATCGCAAAGTTGCCGTCGAGCCAGACCTTCTGGGCTTTGTCTTTGGTAACGACACTGGCGCGGCCGAAACGGAGTTTGAGTTTCTCGGCCTGGCCTTCGGTGAGCCGCAGACCGATGCTCAGATCGTTCGTAAGATGGGTCCCGCCGACCGGGACGACGCCGGTCGTGTGGGGAGCGCCGTCGCGGTACAGCACAAAGTCCGTCGTGCCGGCGCCGAGATCGATCGCGAGCACGCCGTGCTGCCGCTCCTCGGCGCTCGTGACCATGTGGCCGGAAGCGAGGCCCGACAGCACAAGTTCACGCACCTCAAGGTTGAAGCCGCGGATCACGTGGATGTTGTCGGCGAGCCGCTGCTCCTGGCCGTGGACGGTCCAGTAACCGACGTCGAGCCGTTGGCCGACGAGGTTTTCCGGGCTGCCCGGCACGAGCCGGCCGTCGACGCGGAACGGCCGGCGGATGTGGTGCACCACGACGCGCCCGGCCGGCAGCTGTTTGGCTTTGGCGAGGTCGCAGACGGTCTGCACATCGCCGGGTTCGATCATGTTGTCGGAGGCCTTAACGTTCACCGCGGCTTCGTTGTAGAAGCCCTCGAGGTGCCCGCCAGTCTGGGCGAGAAAGACCGTATCGATCCGCTCGCCGGCGTCGCGTTCGGCCTGCTGGAGGGCCGTGTGGGTGGATTCGCTCGCGGCCTTGTAGTCGACCACGGTGCCCTTGATCACGCCGCGCGACGAACATTCGCCGCGGCCGATGATCGCAAGTTCCCGGCCGGTGTATTCGCCGACGAGAACGCTGATTTTCGAGGTGCCGATTTCGACGGCGCCGATGAAGGTGGTACGGGAGCTCACGTTAGTGCTTCGGCTGGGAGGAAGGAGAGACGTTGAAACCGGGGGAAAGCGACGGTGCGGGCGCGCGGGCATCGGCCCCGGGCGCCAGCGGCGCGAACGCCACCGGCACTTCGCGGCCGAGGGTGAAATCGATCCGCACGCGGACGGGCGGGAAATTCGCGGCGAGGTAATCGCGCATGTAGTCGAGCTTGGCCAGCTGCGGGAAAAAGTCGGACCGCGTCGAAAACACGACGGTCGAACCCGCCCGGGTGACGACCTCGATCTCGCGGTCGGATTCCAGCCGGGCCAACGAGACGACGCTCCATTCGGCGTACAGGTGCCCGGCCTCGTATTGCGCGCGGGCGAGCAGGTCGGAGACCACGTCCATGCCGCGGATCGGCCGGAAGCCCGCACCCGCGCGGACCAGCGCGAAGCCGTCGAGCCAAGGCAGCGAGTCGAGCAGCGCCTCGTCGTAACCTGATCCCGGATACACCACGCCGTCGCGGGCGACGAGAAACATGCGTTCAGCCGCGCCGGGCGCCGCGGCCCGCACGCGGGCCACCGGACTCCGCTCCGCGATCTGCGCGACGAGGCGGTCGGGGAAGTGGCGGGTAAGATTGGCGGACTGCACCTGGCCTTCGGCGAGCAGCCTTTCCTTCAACCGGTCGAGATCGAGTTCCATCAACGCGGCCCCGGCGGGAAGAGCCAGCGTGCGGCGCAACCAGCCTGAATCGAGCACGCCGCCGCCGGCGGTCCGCAACTCGAGGTGTTTCACCGGCACGGCCTTGGCGGCCGCGGGCATCGCCCGGGAGTTCTCGCCCAGGGCCGCGGCCACCCGCCAGGCGCCCCACAGCGCGGTGCCCCCGAGCGCCACGGCGCTGCCCGTGCGCACCAGCGCCATCGCCAGCCGCCAGCGGCCGCCGCGCGACATGGCGCGCGGCTTCAACGGCTGCGGAATATCGCGCCAGGTGCGGGAGGCGGAAGCGTTGGCGGCGGGAGTCGTCACGGTCGGGCGGCCCCGGCTTGGAAACGTTGCAACGCCGGCGAAACCAGTTCGCGGACCAGCGCCGTGAAATCCAGGCCCGTGCAGCGCGCACTCATCGGCAGCAGACTGGTTTCCTTCATGCCGGGCAGGGTGTTGATCTCCAGCAGATACAGCGTGCCGTCGCCCGCCAAAATGAAATCGACGCGGGCGTAGTCGCGGCAGCCGCAGGCCGCGAACGCGGTCTCGGCGGCCGTGCGGACCGCCGCGGTCTGCGCCGGCTCGAGCGGGGCGGGGGCAAAGTACTCGGTCAGCCCTTTGGTGTACTTGCTCGTGTAGTCGTAGACGCCGGACTTGGGCCGGATCTCGACAACTCCCAAGGCCTGCCCGCGCAACACGCCGACCGAAAGTTCGCGGCCGACAATCCGGCGCTCGATCAGCCAGCTGCCGGCGGAGATGGCGCCGAGTTTGGCGGCCAGTTCGTCGCGGCTTGAAGTCAGGGCGAGACCCACGCTGCTGCCTTCGGCGTTGGGCTTCACCACCACGCTTTCCCCGAGGCGGGCGATCACCTCGGCCGCGCCGGGCTTGGCGTCGGCCGCAAAGGCAAGACCCGGCACCACTTGGACGCCGCGGGCGGCGGCGGCGGCCTTGGTCCGCGTTTTATCCATCGTGAGTTCGCTGCCGGCGGCGTCGCACCCCGCGTAGTGGATGCCCGCGGCGTCGAGGAGCCGCTGCATGCCGCCATCTTCGCCGAAGGTGCCGTGCAAGGTGGAGAACACGACATGGCGGCGCGGATCGACCCCGGCCGGAATTGCCGGCGCATCCACTTCGAAAAGCCGGACGGGAAACGACCGCGCCAGTGCCAGCGCGGAGGCCCGGCCGGAACCGAGGGAAACGTCGCGCTCCGCGGAGACCCCGCCGGCCAACACCGCGATCACAGGCTGGTTGATACTCATAAAACGTCCTCCCAACGCCGGCCGTAGAGCAGGACCTCGGGCTGGAGATCGACCCCTTTGGCTTCCCGCACGCGGGCCCGGACCCGGCGGACCAGCTCGAGCACTTCGGCCCCCGTGGCCCCGCCGCGGTTGATGATGAAATTCGCGTGCACGCGGGAAACTTCCGCCTCCCCTACCCGCTCGCCCTTCAGCCCGCACTCGTCGATCAGCCGGCCGGCCGACGTCCCCGGCGGGTTTTTGAAAATACACCCGGCGCTGGCTTCGCGGGGCTGGGATTCTTGGCGCTTGCGCCGGTAAGCCGCGATTTGGTCTCCGATCGCCGCCGCCGCCGCCAGCGACGCGGGACGCAGCAACGCCCCGAGCGCAAAGGCCCGCTGGAGTTCTTCGCAATGGCGGTAGTCGACATGCAGTTCGGCTTTGGCCACGCGTCGGATCTCGCCCTCGGGAGTCATCAGCTCCACCGCCTCGACGACATCGAACATCCAACTGCCCATCGCCCCGGCGTTCATGCGCAGGGCGCCGCCGACCGCGCCGGGAATTCCCTCGAGAAACTCGAAGCCCGCCAAGCCGCCCTGGGTCGCGAGCCCGCAGAGATTTTTCAGCCGCAAGCCGGCTCCGACCCAAAGCTTGCCGTCGGGCAACGGCTCGAACCGCGCCCAAAATTCGTGCGCCAGCGCGATCACCAGTCCGTCGACGCCTTCGTCGGGCACCACCAGATTGGAACCGCGCCCGAGTGCGAAAACGTCGAGGCCGCGCGCCTGCGCCGTCCGCAGCAAGGACCGGAGATCGGCCGCCGAGGCCGGTTCGGCGTAGAGCCGGGCGGCGCCGCCAACGCGCAAGGTGGTCTTGGCCGCCAACGGTTCCTCCCGCACGAGCCGGGTTGCCGCACCGACGCCGGCACCGAGCGCGGCCGCGTGCGCCGCCCAATCGCGGGCGGCGGCGGCAACGGCAGGGAGCGGATGCAGTTCGGTCACGGGAGAAAAATCAGGCGATCACCAGCGTGCCTTCGCCGCGCCCCGGACGGGGACGACGGGCCAGGTGCTCGAGATCGACGAGCATAAGTTCGAGGGAATTGGCGCGATCCATCCGGCGCAGGTTTTCGCGGTGGATTCTGAGGGCCGCTCCGTGGCGCAGCAGCGCCAGCACCTGCGGCAGGAGGCGGTCGAGTTCCGTCTGCGGCACGACGGTGCCCCCGCCCTCGCGGGCGAAGTAGTCGGCGTTGGCCCGCTGGTGATCGTCCGCCGCCTGTGGATACGGCACGAGCACGGCGGGGGTTTCGCAGCGGATCAATTCCGCCAAAGTGCCGGCCCCGGCGCGCGACACCACCAGATCGGCGGCGGACATCAGCTCCGCCATGCGGTCGCTGAACGCGAGGAAACGGGCCGTCACCGGCCGGCCGGCCGGCCCCGGGTGGGCCAACGTTTCCTCCTGGCCCTTGCCGAGGCCGGTCACGACGCAAAGCTGGGTTCCTGCCGCCGCCAGCTCCGGCGCCGCGGAGCGCGCCCACTGGTTGAGCGCGGTCGCGCCCTGGCTACCGCCGAGCAGCACGAGCAACGGCCGGTCGGGATCGAAGCCCAAGGCAGCCCGGGCGGTCCCGGCGGGCACGCGCACGATCTCGCTGCGCACGGGCAGGCCGACATGGCGGACGACCGCGTTCCCGATGCCGGGCAGCCGGATGCCGGGCGGCAAATACAACCGGTCCGCAAACCGTCCGAGCGTCCGCACCGCCCGGCCGGGCACGCGGTTCGATTCGTGCAAGGCGGACGGAATTCCGAGCACGCCGGCGGCAAGCATCACCGGGGCCGAGGTGAAGCCGCCGAAGCCCACAATGCTCTCGGGCCGGAAGCGCCGCATCAAACGGAGGCAAAACAGCACCGCCTGGGTCTGGGAAACGGCAAAACGCGCCAAGCCCGCGGGCCGCCACGACAGGCCCGTTCCCGGCATGCGCTCGAAGCGGAGGTGCGGATACTTCCCGGCCAGGCGGGTATCGACCGCTTTGCGCGAAATCAGGAGCACCGTTTCGTGGCCGCGCGCCTGCAATCCTTCCGCGAGGGAAATTCCCGGCGAGAGATGGCCGCCCGTGCCGCCGCAGGTGATGAGGAAGCGGCTCATGCCAGCACCTCCCGCATCGTCCGCACTTCCTCGCGCATCGTCGCACGGCCCCACGTGCGGTGGGTATTCCAGATCACGCCGAGCAAAATCCCCATGAGGAGGAGATTGGAGATCCCGGCGCTGATAAACGGGAGCGACATGCCCTTGGTCGGAAAGATGCCCGTGACGACGCCGATGTTGATGACGGCCTGGATGGTGATCAGCAGCACGCAGCCGGCCACGAGCAGGAAGTGGAACAGGTTCGGCGCCCGCCGGAGGTGCAACAGACCGCAGATGAAAATGACGGCGAAAAGGCCGACAATCCCGAGGGTGAACCACATCCCGAGTTCCTCGCCCACGACGGAAAAGATAAAGTCCGTGTGCGCTTCCGGCAGATAACTGAGTTGCTGCCGGCCTTGTCCGAGTCCCGTGCCCTCCATGCCTCCGGCGGCGTAGGCGGCGAGCGCCTGGCGCAGCTGGTGGGATTTCTCTTCGCTGAGAAACTCCATCATCCGCCGCAACCGGTTGGGGTTGTTCATCACCAGCACGGCAAACGCGCCGGTGACCGCCGCAACCGTCGGCACGATGTAGCGCCAGCGGGCGCCCGCGAGGAACATGAGGACCAGGCCAACGGCGACGAGGAGCGCCGCGGCGCCGAAATCGGGTTCCAGCACCACAAGAATGGCGAAGGCCCCGATGATGCCCAACGGAGCCAGGTAGCCCCGCACAAATTCCGAGATGCGCGTCTGGTTCAGCGCGAGAAAGTGCGCGAGACAGAAGACGAGCCCGAATTTCGCGAATTCCGAAATCTGCAACCGCACCGGTCCGTAGCCGAGCCAGCGGCGGCTGCCCTTTACCGAAATGCCGATCTGGGGGATGAGCACCAACAGCAGCAGCACGAGCAGCACGCCGGCGATCCACCACGCGTAGCGCCGTGCGTAGTCGAGGTTCACCCGGCTGACCACGAAACAGAGCACGCCCGCCGCCACGACGCCGACGACCTGTTTGTTGAGATAGAAATACGGTCCCTTCCAGAACCACGCGCTCGCGCTGAACAGAATCGTCAGGCCCAGAATCGCGAGGCCCACCGCCGCGACGATGATGATCGTCGCGGGACTGAGCAGCGAAGTGCCGGAAGCGGCGGAAGCGCGGGGAGCGGACATCGGCGGGGACAAACTCAGGGCGCTTTCGGCGCCGGCGTCAGGGGATTGTCCTCGATGCGGATCACCGGCACCTGGTTCGACGGCGGCGGCGCCAGCAGCATCGGCACGGCGGGCGGGCGGGCGGCTTCGGCGGCCGACTTCGAGGCGCCGGATTTCGCGGCGCCGTTCTTGGCGGCCTTCGCGGCATCACCGCCGGGAATCACCAGTTCCATGCCCGCCCGGATTTTCGCGGGATCGGAGATGTTGTTCGCAACGGCGATGTCGGGCGCTTTGACGCCGTAGAGGCGGGCAATGCCGCCGAGAGATTCACCGGATTTGACGGTGTGCTTGGTGCCGGATCCGGTCGCCCGCGCCGGGGCGGGTTCGACCGCTTTGGCCGGGGCGGCGGCGCCGGTCGCGGGGGCGACCGCCGCGGGCGCCGCGTTGCCGTTCCCCTTGCCGGGGATCAGCAATTTTTGGCCGGGCTTCAGATTGACGCTGGCCGGCAGATTGTTGGCTGCGGCCAATTGCGACAAAGTCAGATTGTGCTTCTTCGCGATGGTCCAGAGGCTGTCGCCGGATTTGACGACGTAGG
>JACCDS012458554.1_pt1 | contig 26609 bp, 14 predicted proteins | sample 7446441 | NCBI WGS metagenome assembly JACCDS01 (sample SAMN15323445, study PRJNA562643) | freshwater metagenome | isolation source: river surface water | place: USA:Blue River Watershed | collected 2017-08-17 | reverse complement strand
TCCCTAACAGGCAGTTAGCACTAAATTGGAGCACTGACACTTCCTTTGTGATATACAACTCTAAGATACGAGTACTTATGTCCCTAGCAAATTTACCACTGAAAGGTGGGTGGACTTCCCTCACGCATATGCCCACAGATTAAATAATTACCCTTCATACGGCCTTTTTTTTGCTTCCCCCACTAGTAAGCTTATGGCTTTGTTAAATATAAAATTTCAAAAAGTTTTTTTGTTTTTGTATGGGTTAATTGTTTACTTTTAATTCAACGAATTGCAATCAATTATTACTGAATCCTGCACTAGCGTGTGAACATATTTTTTGCCTATAGAATCAATACTTTACTCATCTTTTATTCACTTTAAATTCATAGTTTTTATGAAAGTAAACATTCAAACAGTGCACTTTGATGCCGATGGAAAATTGCTAGAACTAGTATCTCGTAAAGTAGAAAAATTAAACACATTTCACGACACTATCCTCAAGGTAGATGTATATTTAAAACTAGATAACGTGGTTCACAATATCAAGGATAAAATTGTTGAAATCAACGTACATGTTCCCAAACACGATTTTTTTGTCAAGTCATCCTCTAAATCTTTTGAAGAATCTTTTGATAATGCAATGGATAGCATTGTCAATCAAATTAAACGAAAAAAACAAAAGCTTGCGGCATAAATAAACCTATTTCTATAAAAGGGAGACAAAATTTGCCTCCCTTTTTAATTTTATTTTATTATAGGTATGATTTTTTTATTGGGCATAAGAAAACATAAATATTATAAGGTGCATCAATGTTTCAATAAACACACGTGCATCTAAATTTGCAGGTAAGTAAGAAAAGCGCAGAAAAAAAATAAAAAAAAAGTTGGTTTAAAATTTTGCAAAATGAACTTTTCTGTTAACTTTGCAATCCCGAAAAACAAAAGAGGTCTTTTAAATATTTCAATGCCGAAATAGCTCAGATGGTAGAGCAACTGATTTGTAATCAGTAGGTCGCTGGTTCGATTCCAGTTTTCGGCTCACTTTGGGTAGATGGCCGAGTGGTTAAAGGCGACAGACTGTAAATCTGTTCTCTCACGAGTACGCAGGTTCGAACCCTGCTCTGCCCACAGTTCTTTTATAGTTTTTAGGATAAGCGGAAGTAGCTCAATTGGTAGAGCGATAGCCTTCCAAGCTATAGGTCGCGAGTTCGAGACTCGTCTTCCGCTCAAACGCAAAAGCCTTTGTAGCTCAGGGGTAGAGCACTTCCTTGGTAGGGAAGAGGTCGTGAGTTCGATTCTCACCAACGGCTCTGCAATTGTTATCTTTTCGGTTTGTGCAAGGTAATAGTTCGGGTTTTAATGGTCAGCTTTACGTTTATTTGGAAAGCTTATACAAAAAGTAAATGGTCTTTTATAAGGCCTTTTAATATTTAAAACACAAAATAAAAAAAATAAAAAATGGCAAAAGAAAGCTTCATGAGGGATAAACCTCACGTAAACGTAGGTACTATTGGTCACGTAGATCATGGCAAAACCACCTTGACTGCCGCGATTACCATGATCCTTTCTAAAAAAGGAATGGGTAATATTGCTAAAAAGTACGACGAAATTGATGGTGCTCCTGAAGAAAGAGAGCGTGGTATCACTATCAATACCGCTCACGTTGAATACCAAACTGCTAATCGTCACTATGCTCACGTAGACTGTCCAGGTCACGCTGACTATGTAAAAAATATGATTACTGGTGCGGCTCAAATGGATGGAGCTATCCTTGTAGTAGCTTCTACTGATGGTCCAATGCCACAAACAAGAGAACATATCCTTTTGGCTCGTCAAGTAGGCGTTCCAAGAATGGTTGTTTTCATGAACAAAGTTGATTTAGTTGAAGATCCTGAGTTACTTGAGTTGGTTGAAATGGAAATTCGCGAATTATTGACCAAAAACGGTTTTGATGGCGATAATACTCCAATTATTCAAGGTTCTGCTACTGGCGCCGTTGCTGAAGATCCACAATGGGTTGCTAAAATCGAAGAATTAATGGAAGCTGTTGATACATATATTCCATTACCTCCCCGTCCTATCGATATGCCTTTCTTGATGTCTGTAGAAGACGTATTCTCAATCACAGGTCGTGGTACTGTTGCTACTGGTCGTATTGAGCGTGGTATCATCAAAGTGGGTGAAGGCGTTGAAATAGTTGGTTTGATGGAAAATGCCTTAACATCAACTGTTACTGGTGTTGAAATGTTCAAAAAATTACTTGATGAAGGTCAAGCAGGTGATAACGCAGGTTTATTGTTGCGTGGTATTGAAAAAAGCCAAATCCGTCGTGGTATGGTTATTTGCAAACCTAAATCTATCACTCCGCACACTGAATTCAAAGGAGAGGTTTATGTATTGTCGAAAGATGAAGGTGGACGTCACACTCCATTCTTTAACAAATACCGTCCTCAGTTCTATTTCCGTACTACCGACGTAACTGGAGAGTGTTCTTTACCAGAAGGTACTGAAATGGTTATGCCTGGTGATAATACTAGCTTGACAGTAAAACTCATCCAACCAATCGCGATGGAGAAAGGTTTGAAATTCGCTATCCGTGAAGGTGGTAGAACTGTAGGTGCAGGTCAGGTTACTGAAATCATCAAATAGTTTCAGCGTACTTAAAGCATCATGCTTTTAGTTCGTTAGTGAATATAAATTCGCAAATTACTAAAAGCTGTCCTATCTTTGGATAGCTTTTAGTTTTCTACGGGAATAGTTCAACGGTAGAATAGAGGTCTCCAAAACCTTTGATCAGGGTTCGAATCCTTGTTCCCGTGCCAATTAAGGTGTAAAACATTCTATGATGCTTTATACCTTATTTTTTTACCTACACTTTTATATAAATGAATAAGATATCTGTTTATTTCAAAGAAAGCTATCAGGAGTTGGTAGAGCGTGTAACTTGGCCAACCTGGTTACAACTTCAGCAAAGTACGGTAATAGTATTGGTAGCTACATTTATTATCACCGCAATGGTTTGGTTGATGGATTTCGGTAGTAATCAATTACTCAAGTTGCTTTATTCATTATTTAAGTAGTTTTACATGGAAGATTTAAATTTGGTACAAAACGAAGAAGCTCCTTTGGTAGACACGAAATGGTATGTTTTGCGTGTTGTAAGTGGTAAAGAAAGAAGCGTAAAGGAATACTTGGATAAAGATATTTCAAGAAGTGGTTGGGCCAATGTGATTAAGCAGATTTTCCTACCAATGGAAAAAGTGTACAAGGTACAGAATGGCAAGAAAATCATGCGTGAAAAAAACTACTTTCCAGGTTATGTAATGCTAGAAGTAGTTTCAGGCAAGCTAAATGATGATATCGTACAGCATATTAGCAATATAACCAATGTTATGCACTTTTTAACCGATGGTAAAGGTTCGAAAGGAAACATTATTTCTTTGCGTAAAAGTGAAGTAAATAAAATGCTTGGTAAGGTGGATGAAATGAATGATCAAGGCGTTACAATCAGCGAACCATTTATCGTAGGTGAAACAATCAAAATTATTGAAGGGCCTTTCAACGACTTTAACGGGGTGATTGAAGATGTGAATGATGAGAAGAAAAAATTAAAAGTTACTGTTAAAATATTTGGTAGATCTACTCCTGTTGAATTAAACTATATGCAGGTTGAGAAAATTAGCTAATTGTTTAAGGTCTTGATTATCAATTAATCTCGTTGTTTTTTATTCGAGGCTCCCTTAATTCTATTAAGGGAGCCTTTTTTTTTATAACTTTAACTTTTTGTAGTTATGGCCAAAATGTCTATTAAATCAATTGCAGAAACTTTGCAAATTTCTACTGCAACAGTATCTTATATATTGAATGGAAAATCGAAGGAGAAAAGGATCAGCAATGAATTGTCGCAACGTGTCCTAAAATATGCGGAAGAGCATAATTATCAGCCTAATCAGCTAGCCAAAAGTTTGCGTTTGGGTAAAAGTCAGATAATTTGTTTGATGGTTGAAGACATAGCGGATACTTATTTTGCCACTGTTGCTGGCCATATTGAGGAACTCGCTTATAATGAAGGATATAAAATTGTTTATTGTAGTACAAAAAACGATACCAAAAAGACAAAAGAATTAATATCAATGTTTCGTAATAGAAATATTGATGGATACATTATAGCTCCGCCAATTGGTATAGAAAGCGACATTCAATCATTGTTGAATGACGGGATACCTGTTATTTGTTTTGACCGATTTTGTGGTGATGACGCAAGCTATATTGGATTGGATAATTTCGGAGGAGCTTTCCAAGCAACTGAGCATCTTATAAAGAATAACTTTAAAAATATCCTTTTTTGCACGTTGGAATCCGAACAAAATCAAATGCTTGAAAGACTCGAAGGATATGAGAAGGCTATTGCCAATGCGAATTTACAATCCCATGTCCTAAAGATTCCTTACAACAAAGCAATCGCTAATGATATAGAGGAAGAAATTGAAAATACATTAAGTCAAAATAAGCAAATTGATTCCATTTTTTTTGCAACCAACTATCTAGCTATTAACGGCCTTTCTTTACTTAAAAAGAAAGAGATTAAGATTGGAAAAAAAATAGGGGTATTAGCATTTGATGATATAGATTTATTTCGAGTTTACCAACCAAGTATTACTGCTGTTTCGCAGCCAATTAATCAGATTGCGTCAGCTGTTATTAAACTATTGTTAGAGCATCTTTCTGATACTACTAGCTTTATTCCTCAAAAACACTATTTGCCTGCAAATTTAATTACTCGAGAATCTTCTTTACCGTTATAATATAGTTTGTATTAGTAAATTCATTTGTAGTCTTTTTCCCTCTCTTTTTTAGCTGTATACACCTTAGCTCCCCACCCTATGTATTTAAACTAATTATAGATCAATTACAAAATATTTTTCAGTTTTTTTTCTGCAAATTGTTTTTTGTGTTACTTTTTTTTTATTTTTACTTAAACGATTGAGCATTGCTTTTAGCTACTCATTCTTACTTCTCTTCAATCCTAAACGCTGTCATATGTTTTTTAGTTTTTCGAGTAAAACTGGAATGAGCAAGAAGTGCCTATTCTTGTTTTTAGTACTCATGCAAATGATTCTCCATTCATTTGGTCAGTCTGTAGGCGACTACGGTAGTACCAATAATCAAAATTGGGTAGGTGGCACTTGGCAGATTTGTACATCGGCAGGTACATGGTCAGGCGCAACTGCTACAACAATTCCCCCTGGTGTCTCCAATAATGTTTGGATATTGCCAACTCATCAGGTTACATGCAATAGTGCTGTGCAAGTGAACAACCTTTATGTTTATGGTTCATTAAATGATGGGGGTAACGAAGTAAAAGTAACCGGTAATGTAATTGGAGGCGGAACGATTAGTGGTAATGGTCGTTTGAATATAGGCTATGTTACAACGCAAACATTGCCCACCATCACTTCCGGCGTTACAACTCTTACTCTAGCGTCTGCCAATAGTTTAGTAGCTGTGGGTCAGTTGGTTAGTGGAAGAGGAGTACCTGTGGGTACTAGAGTTACGGCAGTTAGTGGTACTACAATTACTATATCTAACAGAACAACCGCCGCCAATACCAACATACCCGTTTTCTTTTCTAATCCAACACATAATATTAGCATTAATGGGGGTACGCTCAGTATTTCTTGTTTACTTAAAACAAGTTCGGGTACTATAAATATGTCCGGTGGTGTAAGTATTGCTGGAGATTTAGTTTTAGGACCTTCTATTGGGGCAACTACACCTTATTTAAATATTATGGATAGCGGATACAACCTTACGGTTGGAGGTAATATGTATAATTTTTCAGGGAATAGGGCAGATATTAGGGGCGTTACAAATAATGGCTGGTTGATGCTGACTGGAACATCTACGCAATCGGGTTTGATAAGTGTGGGTACCGTTAGTGGAACCACGAGTGGTTTTGCTGTGGGCGATACCCTCTCCATCATTGGAGGAACCTATAGCATTCAAGCATTGGCAGTGGTAACAACGGTTTCATCAGGTTCTGTTACGGCAATTTCCATTTGCGACCCAGGAACCGGATATGCCCAAGCACCAACTGGTTTTGTTGCTAAAACAGGGAAAGGAACCGGAGCAGGAATACTAACCAATGCAGTGGTGGCGAATACGCAAGCTTTAAAATATTTAGCCACTGGTTTTTTTCATGTCCGACGAGTTGCATTAGCAAGCTCCACACCTAACAACGTTTGGGTACATAATACTGGGGCAACGCTTCAGGTGATGGATACGTTATTGTTTACAGCAACTAATAATACAGGTGTTTATGCGTTTTCAAATAACACTTCATTATACTTAGGAGGCGCTTCGTGGAATACAAATGTGGCCACATCTGGTGCAATCATCATGTCGCCAACCAACTATTTTAGAGGAGGTTCATCATTAGCTAATGCAATGGGTACCATTGCTTTTACAAGTTGGAATGCCAACCAAGGCACTGTATATTTTGATCCATCTGCAAATTTCCTGTCGAGAATTCAGCAGTTAGGAGAAAACGCTGGTACTGCAAATCTGGGAAATAGTGTTGTACTTAAAGATCAGCTATCATTGAAAGGAGGGACTTTTGTAATTAATAGTGGTGCAACTATTACACTTCCTGCTACCATCGCATCGGTTATGGGTGTTACTAATGGAATAAATACTGGTGTGTATGGGGGACTGAATGCTAAAGCTACTGGCAGTAAAGTTGTATTTTCCGGAACTGCAAATCTACCTACAACGATTTTTAGTCCAACAACAATCAGTAGTCTTTCTGTTGTTAATAAAGCAACAATTACCTATAACCAATCAATACAAATATTGGATAGTTTACAGTTAGAAGCTTCAAGTGTTTTTAAATCAGGCGGTGCGTATACATTAACTGTTTCAGGAATTACTGCTGGTTCAGGAGTTTTAGATGCTGCTTCGGGAAGTGTTATCATGAATGGTAGCACTAATCAAACCATTAATATGGCTACAGCAGGTAATTTAACTATCAATAACGCAAATGGAGTTAATGCAAGTCCTGCAGTTACGGGTTTGTTAACGGTAACCAATGGTGATTTATCAGATTATAGTAATGTTGCTACAACTGCGAGTGTGTTATTCGATGGATCGAATACTCAGATTGCTAATGCTGGTTTGGGGACTATTAGTAATTTAACCATCAGCAATATGAATGGTGTAAAGCTTACTGGGTCTGCAACTGTCAATGGCACTTTGAGTATTTTGTCCGGCAAACTTTTTGCAGGCGATAAAACCCTCAAATTAGGAGGTAGTGCTTCTTTCGTTCAATCGGTTCCGGCTAATAATTATATTGTAATTGATGGGAGTGGCAGTGTTATGAAAACGGTGGCTGCTGGTGTTAACACTTTATTTCCTATTGGAACATCCACCACCTACAATCCTGTTACTTTAACGCCTTCGGCGTCATCGGATATTTATGTTAGCGTATATGAAGGCAACAATCCAGCTCTTTCTAATATTGGTGGAACGTTGGATGTTACAAAAACTTTGAATCGTACATGGAAGATTGTTCCTACAATACCATCCGCTACAGATATTACTTTAGGTTATGATGGAGGAGTGGATGCAAATGCCGGATTTGATAATGCCGCATCGGATATTGCTTTATTGAATAATAGCGGAAGTTGGGTATATGCCCAACATGTGGTACCCGGATTAGGCGTGGGTACGTTGAAAACGGCCTCATTTACACGGATTACGTCTTTTTCAAATTTTACTTTAGCTAATCCCGGCAACGGCTCAGTGTATATCAATGGCGTTTTACCCAAAGCAAACGATGAATATCGCAGTGCAAAATCAGGTAATTGGGATGAAGCTGCTACTTGGGAAGTGCTAAATGCAAATTCACTTAATTGGGAGCCCACTGTTACCATTCCAAGTTCGGTAAATACAGTTACTATACGTAATGGTCATACCATAACACTTACATCGCAAGCGGGCATTGGTACATTAACCGTTGAGAGTGGCGCCGTTTTACAATCGTCACTTAATGCGTTCACATCAACCCCTATTATTTTGAAAGTTAGTAAACCAACAGCCATCTTTACCAATAATGGAATCATAGGAGTGGATACTGGAACAGCAAATACTACTAATGGGGATGGTTTAAGTATTGTTTTAGACTCTACTTGTAAATCTTTTTCGTTAAGTGGCAATGGAAGAGCTGGTATCGGAAGCTTATATGCTTTAGCGGGTAGTAATAATTTGATAGCCATTATAGACCAATCCATTCAACTGCGTCATTCATCGGCAGGTGCTAAAAAAGTAGCTTTATCCATGATAGACCCTGCCAATACGGCTGGAACAGGTAGCAGAACTTTTATCTTGAAATCAGGAAAAACCATTGCTTTAGCAGATACCAATGCGTGTGTTCACTCTGCAAACTTTAATGGAAATGTTAGTGTAATCAATGCAGTGCAAGGTGATATTACATACGATATTCAAGGTGTATTGGATTTGAAAGGCGGTAACATTTATTTAAGCTCAAGTAGCAATGCTAATGCCGCAACGCAAAAATTAAAATTGAATATAGGCAGCAGTGGACAGATTACTTCGGTGGGGGATTTTAATGTTCACAAGGCCCAAGCAACCCAGTCTGTTTACACCTATATAGAAGATGGAGGATTATTAGATGCTTCCGGTGCAATGCCTCCAAAAACCAACGAGTTTGGCTTATCCAGAAATGCAACGGCAACAGCTACGCTTGCAGCTATTAACAACAACTCAACCGTTACTGTGGCTGCTGGTAGAGGAGGCTATTACTTAACTAATCCTTCGGTTACTGTAACGGGTATTAGTGCTGGTAGTGGTTTAACAGCAACGGCCGTTTTAACTGGCAATACTGTTACAAGTATTGTATTTAGCGGTAGTAATGGTGCCTATACTGGTACACCAATCATCAGCATAGCGCCAAGTACCGTGGGTGATTTGTCATGGGTAGTAATGGGCGGCATCAATGCCTCTTATAAAAGATATGTAACCAATGTTGCAGAAATATTTAATGTTGCTATTCCCCCGGTTTCAGGCGATTATTCTACTATTAAAGGCAATCCGGTTCAAATTATGTTTCAACCGTCGTTCGCCAACGATGTGTATACGGTGAGTGTGGCAAAAGATATTAGTCCTGCCCCTGTCACTTTTTCAAAAGATTTTGGCATTAACAGAACCTGGAAAATTAAGCCTACCAATTTAAAAACAGGATTTGATTACGCAACTTATATTGCTTTTGGATTTACTGGTGGTGTAGAAGATGCGAATACAAGTTTTTCTCCCACCTATCCATCGTTTACTTATGGCACTTCAGCACCAGATTTAAATGGAGGTTACACTGTTCCAACTGGTAATATGGACTTGATGATGTATCGTGATTTTACAAAAACTTGGGTTTTGAATGGCGGTTATTTTAACACCAATGTGCCTTCTGTTGGTAATTTTGGTACAACATGGCAAATACCGGGTCAGTTGGGTGCCAATACTTATCCTCCAGGTTTCATGTTAACCAATTTCTTCCCACCGCATTTGTACACCATTAAAAACACAGCGGCACCTTTCATTTGCCCATAATAATTACCAATTAATTATTGAAAGTTAAACTAATTGATATGAAGTGTCTGTATTATATTACGATTTTATTTTTTTCAACCGCCATTCTGATTTCATCAGGAGATACTTTTGCACAAGTAGAAACCGCTGGTAGTGCTGTTTGGCAATATTCAATTGATGTAAAACATGCGCAAGGCTCAAACTCGGGAGTACCAAGAGCCTATTTGTGGGTTCCCCCTAACGCCACAAAATTGAGAGGTATTGTTTTAGCACAAAATAACATGATGGAGTTTTCTATTCTTGAAAATGCTTCTTTTAGAGATTCCATGGCTTCCATCAATTTCGGTATTGTTTGGGTTTCTCCCAGATATGATTTTGCATACAATCCTGAGGAAGGAGCCAAAGAGGTTTACTTGCAAATGATGCGTGATTTGGCAGCTGTTTCAGGATTTAAAGAATTGTATTACGTTCCGGTAGTACCAATCGGACACTCTGCTTTTGCGGGCTTCCCGTTCGCTTTTCTTGCAGGTACGCAAGATCGAGCACTTTGCGGTATTTCAAACAATGGCATGTTTCCGTATGATTACAATAATCAAGTAGGAGTGAATTACCAATGTGGTAAAACCATCGATTACATTCCTTTGCTTACTGTAATACCTGAGCAAGAAGGAGGTGGACAATGGACAAGTAACCATGTAGCTTTTTATAGAAGAGCAAAATATCCGTACACGCCAATGACACATCTGCCGGCGGGCGGAGAGTGGCATTTTGCAACAACACAACGAAGAACAGATTTTGAAGCGTATTATATCAAAAAAATAGCATCCATTCGATTGCTAAAAGATGCAACAGATACTTCTTTAGCGGTATTGAAACCCATAGATCCAACAACAACTGGCTGGTTGTATGATAGGTGGCGCGTAAATATGCGACCCCGGTATCCGGCAGCACCTGTGCAACTATACACCGGCAAAAAAGCATTAATTGGGTCGGGTGGAGAAGAAAATTTTTGGTGTGTAGATGAAGATATGGCTAGAAGAATTGAAGCGTATGAAAATGTTAATTTCAGAAAAACGCCGGTTTTGACTGCCTATAATCAGAGTACAGTGCAAGGAGTAGTTGGTTCGCAAGTGCAGCAACTAGAAACACATCTACAAAATAATCTAAATTTTTATCCCTTAAATGATAGTCTGGATTTTGAATTGTCGGCTTCTTTTTTAGATACCATACCACAAACAAGTAGCCGCATGAGAAACTGGGTTTTAACAACCGATACGTTAACGGGTAACTGGACAGTTGGTAAAGTAGGAGATAAAGTTAGTAAACCCGCTAGTACCAAAACCATTAATATTTCTCGCGAAATTGGTCCAATATCTAAGGTTAAAACAGATAGTGCAACAGGTATCACTACATTTAGAATGACGATGGAAAGGGGGCTTTCTATTATTTATAATACCAATTATTTTCAATGGGCAACTATAGGTATGATATATCCCGGTGATGCAACTTATCGTCAGTTTTGTTTGCAAGGTCAAATTAATATGAACCTTAGAAACACAAGCGGATTAGCACAAACTATTAATTTTTCGCAATTGCCCGACATTACTGCTGATGTTTCTGCCGTTCCTTTACAAGCAACTTCAAGTTTAGGAATGCCTGTTCAATATTTTATTAAAGATGGACCAGCTGTAGTAGAAGGATCAAACCTGTACATCAAAGACTATCCCATTAAAAACAATGGAGCCGTAAAAGTAACCGTAGTGGCTTGGCAGTGGGGGCGTGATGCAGGCTTAGCAACAAGAACCACAGGTAAGGCGGTGCCATTTCCAGGGCAGCAAATACAAAGTGCGCCATTTGTAGAGAATACTTTTTGGGTATATCCAATTGTAACGCCAGCTAAGTTGAAAGATTTTACGGCCAAGTTGCAGGGTAGCCGAGTATTGTTATCATGGGAAACGTTAACAGAGACCAATGTAAATCGTTTTGAGATTGAAAAAAGCTATGATGGATTAACATGGTCGGTTTTAGGAAATTCGGAAGCCAATAATAAAGCTGCTGCTTATCAGCTACTTGACAATGCACCACAAAATGGTAATAATTATTACCGCTTGAAAATTGTAGATAAAGATGGGGCATATCAATACTCTAAAATTGCATCAGTTTTCGTTAATATGGCTAACCTAGTTATGTATAAAACAGCATCAACCTTGGTGATTAAAGGCGGTCGTCCGGATATGCCTATTGTTGTACAGGTGTATGATTTGAGTGGTAACGTTATTTATAATCATACCACCCTAGTTTCAACAACAAGGCTAATGAATATTGACTTAGGTTTTTTGAAAGACGGAATTTATATTGCTAGGGCAATTTCACAAGAATTCAATCAGAGTTTAAAATTTGTGAAGTTTAAGCTTTGATGCGTTGCAATGAACTTGGCTGATCATTAGAAATGTTTTTGTGTTCTAAGATTGGAGGCGAGACATATTATATGTCTCGCTTTGTTGTAAAAAGGCTATTTCGGAAATTTTTCCTGATTTTCAGTGAGGGACTTTATCAAAAATTTGGAAAGAATTTTTTTTTAATTAAATTTGCTCAAACGTTTAAGTAATTCATTTAGATTAGTAACGATGATTGCCAAATTCAAAATATATAGTAAGACAATGCCGTGCGTAGCTTATTTGATAATTGTAGTAGCAATTTGTCAGAATAATGTTTTAGCACAAAAAAGCAAAACCGTTAAAAAAGATTTAGATTATTGTGTACAACAAGTGCACAAAACATTGGCCGTGTTGCCAAAAAATACGCCGAATATTCCTCGTAGCATCCATTCAAACAGTCAGCAATGGCGTTTGATTGATTACAAGGATTGGACTTGTGGTTTTTGGCCAGGAATTCTATGGTATGCTTATGAATTTTCAAAAGATGCTGCTTTATTGAATGCGGCAACCGAATTTACACAACAATTGAAACCCTTGGCTTATACCAAAGCCGAAGACCACGATTTAGGATTTCAAATGTTTTGCAGTTATGGTAATGGCTACCGACTCACCAAAAATCCTGCGTTTAAAAAAATATTACTCGCTACTGCCGATACTTTAATTACGCTTTATAACCCCAATGTAGGTACCATATTGTCATGGCCAAGAGAAGTTAAAACTTTTGGCGGTTATCATAATACCATTATGGATAACATGATTAATCTAGAGCTGTTATTTTGGGCTTCAAAAAATAGTGGAAATAAAAAGTACTATGACATAGCCATTAAGCATGCAAATACAACTATGAAAAACCACTTCAGAAATGATTATTCCGGTTATCATGTGGTTTTGTATGATTCTCTTACAGGAAAAAAAATAAAAGGTATTACACATCAGGGCTATTCTGATAGCAGTATGTGGGCGCGAGGTCAATCTTGGGCCATTTACGGGTACACCATGTGTTATAAAGAAACCGGCAAAAAAGCTTATTTAGATTTTGCACAAAAAGTTACGGATGTTTATTTGAATAAATTACCTGAAGATATGATTCCCTTTTGGGATTTTAATGACCCTGCCATACCTAATGCCCCCAAAGATGCTTCTGCGGCAGCTGTTACAGCATCTGCCCTCTTAGATTTGAGCAAGTTTGTAACCAATCCTTCAAAAAAGAAACGCTACCAATCTGCAGCTTTGAAAATGCTTGCATCATTAAGTAGCGAAAAGTACCATGCCAATAATGTTAATACTTCTTTCTTGCTTCATTCTACAGGACACAAGCCTAACCGTTCTGAGATTGACGCTTCTATCATTTACGCAGATTATTACTATATAGAAGCCCTACTTAAAATATACAATAAAAAATAAACTTACAAACCTTAACCGTATGAAAATGAAAAAAAACTACTTAAAGCACCTCTTAGTAGGCATGGGTATAGTTGGTACGATTGCTGGACATGCTCAAACAGTTACGCTAAAAACCGTTTTAGCTGCTGATCCAGTTTCAGGTAGTACATCTGCCTCTGTTTTGTCAATTGCTAAAAACATCGGAGGTGGCACCAGCTATTACAGGCCAGCCGGCTTGCAAGGGTTATGTTTTGATAAAAGTGGAAATCTAACTTTTCTTTCCTTTTCTCAAAATAGAGTTGGGGTTACACGTGGTGATAAAGTTATTTTATTAGGAGTACAAGGGGTTGCGCAATCGGTTTCGCTTGATAAAAACGACGATTTCTTGTATGTTGCTTCTTATGGTGGTGCTGCTACAATTTCTGGGGCTACTATAAATGCTGGAGATACAATTATTACATTATCCACCAAACCCAATACGTCAAGATTGTATATCGGGGCACCTGTAACTGGATCATCGGTAACCACTACGGCCGGTACTCCCAATACATTTGTTACCGCAATTTCCACAGACAGTTTAAGAATAACAATTAGTAGACCAGCAACTACTACAAATGGAGCTGTTAATCTGTCTTTTTCTGGAATCAATAGATACATTTACAACAACAACGGTCTGAGTACTTCTTTTGGTTTTTATGCAGATAGTGCTGTTGGTACTTCAACCACCAGAATTATTCCAATACCTTTTATCAGGTCAGGCGATTTAGTTTTTTTAGATGGATCGGCTACAACAAAACCACTGTATTTCGCTAATATCATTACGGGTACTGCTATAAATGATAAGGGCGATTTTTACTTTGCTGACAGAGATAACCATGTTGTTAGAAAAATTTCTATGCTTTCCTCTATAGTTACAGCTAATTCAAAAAGTGATACATTGGTATTAAGCGCCCCCAATCCGTCAATTGTGCCCGGTCAATTGGTAAGTGGTATGTACATTCCTAATACTACTTATGTAAAATCTGTTGATGGAAACATTGTAGTACTTACCAACAAAACAACTGCTGCAATTGTAGCAGCGAATGGTAATGTAGGTTTTATTACAGGTGTTACAACTATAGCAGGTGTTTTTGGACAATCAGGATCTTCAGGTGATGGTAGTGCTGCAAATGCTGCGCTTCTTAATCAGCCTCGTGGCATAGCGTTTGATTCAAAAGGCAACCTCTTTATTTGCGACTTTAATAATGGCAGAATCAGAAAAGTTACTGCTACAAGTGGAGATATAACAGGTTCGTCAATTATATCAGCAGTTGTTTCAACTACTTTAAGCAAAACTATACATGGATTGGCTATTGATGGAGATGATAATATTTATATAGTTGATGCGGCTACAGCTGCAAAAAAAATATTCCGATATAGCAACGCAGGTGTACTCACTAATTTGGTAGGAAATGGCACTTTAAGTATCGCTAATGTTTCTACAACTACTGCTTCAACTACAATCACAGCTACCGCTGCTGCAAGTTTTGCTCGTGTAACTCCCGGTATGTACATCCGAGGTACAAATATTCCGGCAGGTACAACCGTTGTGTCTGTAACAGATTCATTAAACATTGTTTTATCAGCAGCTGCAACTGCAACTGCTACAACATCTGTTACATTGGCTTCTCCGGATGAAACTTACGCAGCAACAGGAGCTTATATTGATAACCCCAATTCAATTGCTTACAATCCTATTGATGGAAAAATGTATATCATTGAAAATGGAATGAACATCATCAGAAGCTTAACTTCATCTGTAATTACTCCGGTTGAATTAACAAGTTTTACAGCCAATAAAACAATCAATTCTGTTGTATTAAAATGGACGACTGCACAAGAAGCTAATAATGCTGGTTTTGCAGTTGAATACAGTACTGATGGAACTTCTTGGAATGCAATTGGAAATATCGCTGGTAAAGGAATTCCGTCAGCTTATACTTATGAGCATACCAATCCATCAACTGTTAATTATTATCGATTAAAACAAATTGATAACAATGGAGCGGTTGTTTATAGCAAAATTTTATCTGTTCGTTTTGATAATGCACGTATCATTAAAGTATATCCAAACCCTACTACAAACGTCATTTCGCTAAATCTTGGTCAACAAAACAATGTTAAATTTCAAATTAGAAATACAGTTGGCGCATTAGTTAAAGCAGGTGTTATTAATGGCAATCAATCAATCAATGTTGCCGGTTTAATTTCAGGTAATTATACAATTAAACTAAGCACTGGTGAAAACATCAAGTTTATAAAAAAATAAATCAATATCAGAAAACGGGGATGGCACTGGTTGCTGTTCCCGTTTTTATGTAAATCTTTAATCGTGTTTCTACAATTGCTACCATATAAAACTTATTCATTAAGGTTCTGTTTACTTATTTGTAATACAGCAATCATATTGTTTTCAAAAGCCAACGACTCCACTTTTTTTAAAGCACAGCTTCATTCTCCAGATAATTCTGTAAGTGTACAAGTTTATCAATCTGGAAGTTCTAGTACCGATAAGCATCTTTATTACTTCGTAAATTATAAAGGAAAACAAGTGATTTTGCCATCCGAACTCGATATCCAATTGGATAATCATTTGAGTGAAATGGCTATGGGTTTAAAAGTTGATAACCACAAAAGATGGATCGAAAATCTACAGTTGATTAAAGATTCTAGCTATTCTTCAAATGCCACTTGGAAACCAGTTTGTGGTGATTTTAATGAATTGACAGATCATTACAATGCAACTAACTTTTATTTCCAAAAGTCTGATTATGCAGCCTATAAAATGGTTTTGCAGGTAAGGGCTTATAATAGTGGTATTGCATTTCGCTATTTTTTCCCTGAAAACCAAAACGGAAGTTATTATAGAATTCTTGCAGAAAATAGCTCTTTTAGCTTTAGCGGCAATACAGAAGCTTGGGTAGCCAATTGGGCCCAAGCGCCTTATCATTTAAAGCCGCTTAAATATTGGACTTATGAAGCTGAGAGACCTTTAACGCTGCAATTAGCAAATGGATTGGTTGTTTCATTGATAGAAGCAGGGTTAACAGATTACTCAAGAACTAAATTTAAGTTAGCTGAAACTAAGGAAAATACAATTGTTACGTCGATGCACGATCCTGCAGACTTGATTTCTCCATTTGCTACTCCTTGGCGTGGTATTGTTATTGGTAATAGTTACACTGATTTAATGTCGAAGAGTAGCTTAATATTGAATCTCAACGATTCTGCCAATCACAAATACAAATTCAATGAGTGGGTTAAACCCGGTAAGATTATACGGGTAATGAGCCTTACTACTAATGATGCTATCCAAAATATTGACTTTGCAAAAGACAGAGGGTTACAGTATATTTTATTTGATTGGAAGTGGTATGGTCCTGCTTTTAGTTTTCAGTCAGACGCTACCAAGGTGGCTATTCCCAATTTTGATTTGCCAAAAATCATACAATATGCAACATCAAAAAACATTGGCATTTGGTTGTATGTAAATCAGCAGGCTTTGTTGTTGCAATCTGACAGTTTATTTAAAGTATTTCATCAGTGGGGGGTAAAAGGGGTAAAATTTGGTTTTGTGCAAGTAGGATCTCATCGCTGGACTACTTGGTTAAACAAAGCAATAAGACAGGCTGCCGACAATCAGATTATGGTGAATATTCACGATGATTGGCGTCCAACAGGCGAGCAACGTACATGGCCTAACTTGATGACTGCAGAAGGCATTAGAGGCAACGAAGAAATGCCCGATGCTACACACAACACTATATTACCTTTTACTCGTATGATGGCTGGTGCGGCTGACTACACTTTTTGCTACTACAATAAACGTATTAAAACTACACATGCGCACCAATTAGCTTTACCTATCATTTATTATAGTCCATTGCAAACCCTTTTTTGGTACGACAAGCCCAATATGTATAATCAAGAACCCGAATTAAAATTTTGGGAATTGATGCCTACAGTTTGGGATGAAACGCGTTATTTATTTTGTAATCCATCACAAAATATTGCGATTGCTCGACGGACGGGTAACGATTGGTTTTTAGGAGCCATTACAAATAATGATGAACGGGATATTGATCTGGATTTTTCTTTTTTGCAACCTAACAAACAATACGAAGCTACTTTTTTTACCGATGATGAACGTGTACAAACAAACACCAAAGTGGCTTTAAAAACTCAAAACATAAACTCTAAAACCAAAATCAAAACCCGTTTGATTGCATCAGGTGGAATTGCCATATATATCAAATTAACTAAATAGTAGTGTAAATATTGTCATATGAAAAACGGAACAAGTAAGATTACACGTTTTCAAACGTATTCAAAATTTGTTGTTTTGTGTATTTGCTTTTTTATGAGCATCAGTTCAATACATGCCCAACAAATTAAAGATTCTGTATTAGCACAGAAGCCCATGAAAATAGTATCTAAAAACGATCGTTTGATTGGCTTTTTAGAGCTTATTCGTCAGCAAACAGGGCTAAAAACAGATTGTGACACTAGTATTATAAATATTGATAAATTGGTAAATTTAAAAGATAATAAGCTTACCTTAATACAGCTAGTGCAGCAGCTTGCTATTCAAACCGGATATAAGTTTCAGGTAAATAACCAAACATTGAGTGTTACCAAGCCTCAGGTAAAGCCCAATCAGTCAAACAGAAACTTACAAGGTATGGTAGTTGATGCCGTAGATGGTAGGCCTATTGAAAGTGTAACAGTAAAAATAAAGGGATTCAATAGTTCTGCAATTACATCAAAAGAGGGTGCTTTTACCCTAAAAGTGCCTACTTCTGAAAAACAGCCACTACTAGTTTTTACATCTGTTGGTTATAAACAAAAGGAAATGTTATTGGGTGGAACGGCAAATAACATTCAGGTGAAATTGGAATCTTTATCCGATACGTTAAAGGATGTAGTGGTAGTAAACACCGGCTACATGAAAATTAGAAAAAAAGATTTAACCGGCTCTATTGGTTCGGTAAGTGTTGAAGAATTACAAAAAGCACCTGTAATTACAGTTGATGCCGCTTTGGCTGGTCGTATTGCGGGTGTTCAAGTTGTTTCTCCTGATGGCGAGCCGGGTGCCAATGCAGATATCGTTATACGTGGGGTAGGTTCATTGTCGCAATCTTCAGGGCCGCTATATGTAATTGATGGCTTTCCACAGGAAGCGGCCAATTTCAATGCCCTCAATCCAAATGATATAGAATCAATGGAGGTGTTAAAAGATGCCTCTTCAACAGCAATATATGGAGCACGCGGTTCAAACGGAGTAATACTCATTACAACCAAACGTGGTAAATCTCCCAAGCCCACCCTCAATTACAATACACAAGTAGGTGTACAGAGTCCCATTAAATTAATGAAGCTGCTGAGCCCTTATGAGTTTGTAAGGCTGCAAAATGATGTAAATCCTTTTTTTGCTAACTATGTTTACTTTGCAAATGGAAAAACGTTAGAAGATTATAAAACAGCCAACTACATTGATTGGCAAAAAATTTGTTCTAATGCCAGTCCTAAATTTCAAAATCACAACCTTTCTTTATCAGGCAAAAACAATAAGTCAAGTTATTTGATGTCGCTATCCTATTCTGCATCCGACGGTTTTATAGTTGCTAGCGGTGTAAATAGACTTCAAAGCAGATTTGTTTTTGATCAAGAAGTTACGGACAAGCTCAAGATTGGTTTAAACTTAAATTATGCGCGTGTAAAAGCTTTTGGTCAAACACCATCAACCATGAGTACGCCAACCGGTCAAACCGTTTCTAATGCTTTTTGGAACTATATGTTCAACCTTTGGGCATACAGGCCGGTACAAACAGCAAGGTCGCAAACAACCGATTCTGCCTTTATTTACGATAATTTAATTGATATCGATCCGGAAAGTGGGGGTGCACCCGGTTCGCCTACTGTAAATCCTTATTTAACAGCCATCAATGAAGTAAGGGATCGATTCAATACTACCATTTCAGCAAATGGGTATATCACTTATCAAATAAATAAAAATTTATTATTTAAAAGTACCTTGGGTTTGCTTTCTTACGAATTGAGAAATGAGAACTTCAATAATTCAAAAACAAACTCCGGTAGCCCTCTAACTACTTCTGGAAGAGTAAACGGAGCAAATGGGTCTATATCTTCTGCCCGTAACATTTCTCTTTTAAATGAAAATACCTTAACATATTCTAAACGAATCAGCTCAAAAACCAACTTTAATGCTGTTCTTGGTTATACTGCTCAAACTTTCAAAACAGAAAGTCTTGGTTTTGCCTCAATTAGAGTGGTAAATGAAAATTTGGGAATTAAGGGATTAAGTACAGGTACACCCTCATCAAATACTTATAATGCTAGCGAGTCCGCTGTATTATCCTATTTAGCAAGAGCCAATTACAATTTGTTGGGTAAATATTTATTTACGGCTTCATTCAGGGCCGATGGTAGTTCTAAATTTCACAAGTCAAATAGATGGGGTTATTTCCCCTCCGCTGCTTTTGCATGGCGGATGAGTGACGAAACTTTCTTGAATAAAATCAGATTGATTAATGATGCCAAATTCAGAATTTCATACGGAGCGACCGGTAATAACCGTGTTGGAGACTTTGCGTCTTCGGCTCTAGTTGCTACCAATGCAAATGCGTTAAATTATGGCAGTTATTACACTTTCAACGAAACCAATGTATACAATGCAATAGTTACTCAAGTAGGAAATCAGTACTTGAAATGGGAAAGAGGCCATCAAATTAACTATGGTCTTGATGTTACTTTACTAAGAAATAAAATCAACTTCTCGGTTGATTATTATATTAAAAGAACCAATGATTTACTCGTGAGTGTTGCTATGCCGGCTAACACAGGTGTTAATTCAGCCTTTGTAAATGTTGGGAATATCAAAAATGCAGGTTTGGAATTAAGTTTATCAACAGTAAACATTAAAAAGAAGTTTTTTTCATGGTCTAGCGCTTTTAATATCACATTTAATGTAAATACCCTTACCGCTCTTAATGCTAATCAAGATGCACTTATGAATAACCGGAATATTGGACAAGCGTTGACCAACAATAATTTTATTGCAAAAGTTAATAGTAGAGTTGCTTCTTTTTATGGTATGGTTTCCGATGGCATGTATCAGCTAGATGATTTTTATAAAGTTCCTAATGGTGCCAACTCTTTTTTGTATGTATTGAAAGAAGGAATTCCTTATTATGGTAACAAGTCAACACTAGCTAATATTAATACAACTTCAGCTACAAGTGTACAGCCTGGTGATGTAAAATTCAAAGACATTAATGGTGATGGTATAATTGATGGAAATGATTTAACAGTTATAGGTAATCCGTTCCCCAAGCATTTTGGTGGATTTACCAATAACTTTAGTTACAAGCAATTCGATTTAAGTATATTCTGCCAATGGTCCTTCGGTAACCAAATTTTGAATGTGAACAGAATTATGATGGAAGGAGGCACTAACGCACCACAATCAGGTTCATCAATTTCTACCAATTTAGGTATGGTTAATACTAATCAGTTTGCCAGTTATGCAAATCGTTGGACCTTATCAAATCCATCTAATTTGTACCCAAGGGTAAATGCCAATGCTTTTGGATTACGTCAGTATTCTACACGCATTGTGGAAGATGGCTCCTATTTACGTGTAAAAACAGTACAACTTAGTTATGGATTGTCCAATAAATTTTTGCGCAGATATAAAATAACCTCTTGTAAAGTGTTTGTTTCTATGCAAAATTTACTCACGATTACTAGATATACTGGTCCAGATCCTGAAGTTTCTGTTGGTTCAGGTAGTCCCCTTACGCCGGGAGTAGATTATTCTCCTTATCCTCGTATGAAGGTTACTACTTTAGGTTTAAACATCACTTTATAATTTGAAAATAGCTGTATATGAAAAACATCATTTTATCCTTCTTAATATCATCTGTTTTTCTTGCGTCCTGCAATAAAATACTTGATACAAAACCTCAAACAAGCCTCTTTCCGGAAGATGCTTACCAATCTACCACGCAAATAACGGCTGCTTTAGCAGGTATATATACAAACCTAAAAACGGGAGTTGGTTACGGATTACATTATCCTGTTAGATACACCGTTGCAACTGATGAAAGTTATTATTATAGCATAAGTACAACATATCCGTTTACTTATTATTCAAATCTTCCTTCCGATGCAGGTACAGACGGTCCATTGATCAATTTTTGGAGAGGTTGCTATCAGGGGATTAATTATGCAAACACCCTACTAGATTACATCGATGTATCAGCAGCAGGAAAAGTAAGTGCCGATGTTGTAAGGCGTGCTAAAGGTGAGGCGCTTTTTATGAGATCTTACTATTACTATTTGTTAACACAGTTTTATGGAGATATTCCTTTGCAATTAAATGCTACAACCAATCCTCAATTGAGTCAACTTCCAAGAACGCCTCAAAAGATAGTTTATGATCAAATTATAGCTGATATGGCGAAGGCTGATAGCATGTTATACGATCAAACTTTTGCATCATTAGGGTACTCCGAACGAGTTTCCAATACAGCTGTTGAAGCCATTTTAGCTCGCGTTTGTTTGAGTGCTGCCGGGCAACCTGTAAATGACAGAAAGCGATATGCCGATGCTAAATTTTGGGCGTCAAAAGTTATTCAATCAGGTCAGCATAGTTTGTTGCCAAGTTATCCTCAAGTTTTTATAGACGAATGTGCTAATAGATATAACAAGGAAAATATCTGGGAAGTGGGTTTTACTTATCAAGGACAAGGCACTTTAAATTCTGGCGGCGGTGTTGGCGTTTATTGTGGCGTACCTAATACTTTTAGAACGGGCACTAATTCTGCCGGAACAGCGGTTTATGATAGCGGATATTGTTATGGATATGTAAGGTTACATCCCCGACTTTTTTTTACCTACGAACCGGGCGATTTGAGAAGAGATTGGAATGTTGGTAATTATAATTTCGTCAATGCCGTAAAATCGCCGGTAGCCTATAATCGTTATTGGAGTCGTTATCCCGCTAAATGGAGAAGAGAATACGAGCCTCAGGTGACTCGGTCTAATCAAAATGGTAGTGGCACCAATTTTCCAATCATACGTTATGCGGATGTATTGCTCATGTTTGCAGAGGCAGAAAACGAGTTGAACGGTGCAACCGATTCGGCTTTGGCAATGATTAATTTAGTTCGATCACGTTCTATATCCGCCTCGCCAATTGTAGACTATGTTATAACAAGCAATACTGGTTCGGGGTACACTTTAGCACCAAATGTATCTCTTGTTGGCGGAGATGGAATTGGAGCAGCTGCAACAGCTTATTTATCAGGGGGAAGAATAAATGTTTTACTCACTGCTCAAGGAAGTGGCTATACAAGCGCTCCAAAAGTAGTTATTGGTAATGCTTGGACTGCCAACACCTATTATAACGTAGGAACACAAGTAACCAATGGTACTAGGTTGTACACAGTAACTACTGCCGGCACTTCAACTACAACTGGCCCTACTCAAGCATCCGGAGCTAGTAGTGCTACGGTAACGGGAGCAGTTTTCACAGTTGCAGGTACAGCTGCTGTAGCTACAGCGGTTATTTCTACTATGCCATCTGTAAATATTTCGGGCGTGTCTCAAGACGAATTGCGTCAAAAAATTAGAGATGAACGTTACAGAGAATTGGCATTTGAAGCTGTTCGTTTGCAAGATTTAAAGCGATGGGGCATTTTAATTGCTACTGTTAAGGGCTTACAAGCAGATGTAAATGGAAATAACCCCAATTTTAGGAATCTACCGTCAATTGCAAGCGAATTGGGAGTAAGTGCAGTAGATGTAGCAATGGCTCCTATATCGGCTATCAGTGAAAAAGATCTCTTTTGGCCTATTGCAACCTCAGAACTTTCTGTAAATAAGCAGTTGACACAAAATCCAGGTTATTAATTGTTAACATCAATCCCGTAAAAATGAAGAAATTCTTAATTGTTGCAATGGTAGTGGGGCTATTGTCTTGTAACAAAAATGAAGTTAAAGTTCCCAATGATTTTGATGTATATGTATCAAAAGATGTCTATAACACCGGGGATACGGTTACATTTTACTTTAATGGTAATGCCGATTATATCACTTTTTTTTCTGGGGAATCCGGTAGCAATTACGATAGTGCGGGCATGAAAATAGTCAAATCCGACTCTACTTTGCTTTCATTTCAGTCTGCAACAACCGCTTTTTCCAGTGCTTCTCAACCTGCCTCTGTAAATAGCGTTCAACTATTGGCTTCTAAAAATTTTAACGGAATGTATGATATCGATAATATTCAAAAAGCAGTATGGACCGATATTTCCGATAGAGTAACTTGGGCTTCCGGTACAACAGCTACTCCATCCGGATTGATACATGTTGAGGATTTGGCAGCAATAGACTCCCCTTTATACATTGCTTATCGTTACTTGGCAGATTCTGTACAAGCTGGTTATGTTGCAAGGCAATGGGTATTAAACACCTTTTCTCTAAAAAATTATTATGCCGACACGGTTGGTACATTGGCTGCAAATTTTTCCGGGGGAGGTTTTATTCCCGTCAATGTTCTGAATAATATCAATCAATGGAGTTATAATGTTTCAAATAGTTTGATTAGTGGATTTACGTTCAGTGCGCCTGCTGTAGGAAATGCTGCTAATGAAGATTGGCTCATTTCAAGAGCCTTTAATTTGAATACCTATCCCGTTCCTAATGACGGTGATTATGTAAAAAGTATAAACGATAATAGAAGAACTTTTTATAACAGAATTTATAGAAAAGCCGGCGTTTACAAGGCAACATTTGTTGCAACTAATGCAACATCCGCAAAGTCACATCACGTAGTACGTCAAATCATTATTACCGTAAAATAACTATAGCTATATGAATTTCTTTCAAAAAAAATATTGTGTAATAATGGTCTTCTTCATTGCAATCAATGCGTGTAAGAAAACCGAAGTTGGAGAAGCCTATAAGCAAAATGGATATTACATTTTTGAAGGTACTGCTAGCAGCGAGCAAGTTGTACCATCCGGTGCCTCTGCCTCAACAGGTACTGCTTTTTTTTCAGGAGTTTATGACGCCAATTCGGGCATTTTCAATTATACACTATCGTGGGATAACCTTTTGGCAACTCCCAATAACCTGGTATTTAGAGCACCCGCCGACTCCGGCGCGATTGGATTAAACATGCGGTCACTTGCACTATCAGGCTATAATATAAGCGATACACTTACAGGGGTATTTTGGTCTAATGCCCAATTGAATGATAATGAATTGTCTTACCTAAAAAAAGGCCAATGCTATTTTGTAATTGCATCAACATCCCGTCCAATAGGAACCATTTCAACGGCCAATAGTGCCGATGGTGGGGAGATTAGAGGACAAATTAAATTGAAAGAAATAAGAAAATAGGTTTTGTAGGTACTTGTATGTTGTTTTCCTTAAACTAAAATCAAATGGTTAAGTTTACAAAATATCAACTGTCCATTGGTTTATTTTTAAGTATTTTCTTAATTATAGGGAGTAGTCCCATCTTAGTCAACGCTCAAGTCAGAGATATCGTTTCGTTTGGCGATAATACGTCTGAGCAAGCGCATGCATTACAAGCCAATAATACACAAGTAATTGCAGGAGCTTTAGGGCAATCGGCAAGGCAATGTTTAGCACCATTTAGTTCTAATATATACGGAGGTACGTTAACTTTCAATATGTCTGTAGATTCTGTTTACAGAAACTATTTTTCATTGAAATTATGGGGAGAAGATGATGGGGTACTCAGTTCTTCGGGGCGTCTTTACTTGTATGTAATACAAAATGGTGTAAGCTATCAGGTAGGGTACAGGCACGAAGGCGATTATACTTGTATGAGTGTACAGGTTGCTAAAGCACCTTTGCCCGGTAGGTTTTTTTACTCTACCACTTTACTTCCGCTTTGGATTACCAAGGGAAAAAGTTCCGTTACACTTCGCATCGTTTCTACAGGGCGTTTATATGGTTTAGGCAGTGGAGGACCGCCCAACGGCAACTACCAATATTACATGACCGAACCCTCTAGGGGAATTTATAGGGCTTATACGCACATATCACCTTACCTAGACGTTACTTCAGAAACACAAGGAGAAGCACCTGCTACCACTGTAATGCCAACACCTACAGAGTCGGTTATAAATACGGGTGGTTCATACTTTAACGCTGTCAACAGCCGAATCAATAATTTATTAAACACATCTCCCACCGTCACGAGTTTCACGGCAGAGTCGGTTGAATACCTTGCCAAATCTTACTTTCTTAGAAATTTAGCAGGACACCAAAATGCTGCTGTTGTCAATAAAGTAGTTTCTGTTATTGACGCATATGCACAATCATTTTACATTGATAATAAAGTTGTTTCTAGTGGAGGTAATGAAGGATGGGGTGGGCGCTTTGGGTACTTGGGGTACGCTATTTATCTTTTGCGCAACCAATTAGGCAGTTTGTTAGATGTACCGATAAATTATGGTAGTTCTGTTGGGTTCAAAACCCGTAGAGCTGCTTGGGGTGATCTACTCACCGCTAGTAGAGATACGGGTAGGGCTTACAGAGATGGACGTTTTATTACCAATCAATGTATATTGGCTAATGTAAGTATTTATAAAGCCAATAAAGGATTGTTGGTATTGGGTGATACCCGAGCTATGGCAGAAGTATTGGCGCAGCGATATTTGGAGGAAAGCATAGGCTTAAGTCCGTTTTTAGGAAACGATATTCTCTCGAACAACAATAGTTCTTTAATTGGTGGGTCTGCTTACTATCAGGTTACAACAAAGGGATTGTCGCGTGAAATGGGCTATGTAGGTATTTCTTATGGCGAAATGCAACAAAAATGTGCTTACTTCTACAAACTTTGTGGCAATGAAATATTTAAACAACAAGCAATAACAATGTTGAAAGCTAGGGCTCCTTTTAGGCGTCCTGCTGTGCAAAAAGTTGGCTCCGCTTATTATAGAGGCATGGAAGGCATTGGTTTATTAGCTTGGCGTGGACGGGGTGAAGTAGATGGAGATTACTCAAATGAAGTGGCTTATGGCGATCGTGTTGGCGAATTTGGTCCACTAATGGTAGCCGCAACTACACTAGACAGTACTGCAATTGCTTATGCAAAGCAATGTTTGG
>JACCDS011202820.1_pt1 | contig 26613 bp, 26 predicted proteins | sample 7446441 | NCBI WGS metagenome assembly JACCDS01 (sample SAMN15323445, study PRJNA562643) | freshwater metagenome | isolation source: river surface water | place: USA:Blue River Watershed | collected 2017-08-17 | reverse complement strand
TAACTAACTGGCGGGCCATTTGGAAGTAATTTGACACGCAACCTAGCTTCAGGAGCAACATCTTCCAATAATCTTGGCAAATCACGGTTCAAGCGGTCTCTTTCTGCCAGATCAGCAATGATGATTGCCTGAGAAGTATTGGATCTTGGAAAAATAATATCCAATGGCAAGAAAAATCTTGGCGCGCCGTGACCAATCCACATCGTCACAGACTGAACACCTTTTTGCTCCAATATTTTTGCCTCAATTTTTTTAGCTGCAGCTTCCGTAGCCTCGAAGCTAGCACCTTCAGCTAAGAATATGTCGACCAAAATCTCAGGGCGAGATGAGTCTGGGAAAAACTGTTGCTGCACCTGACTCATGCCAACAATACCTAAAACAAAACTAGCTATCGTTGCGATAATGGCTTTGCGATGGTGATCAATACACCAAGCCACAACTACTTTAAAGCGTTGATAAAAAGGTGTATCAAAATGCTCATGCCCCGCCCCCTCAGGTGTTGCATGACTAGGTTCTTTCAGTAACACCAATCCTAGATACGGCACAAATAAGACTGACACAACCCAAGAGATGATCAAAGCAGCAGCAGTCACAGCAAAAATGGCAAAGGTATATTCACCGACTGTAGACTTAGCAATACCAATTGGCAAGAAACCAACTGCTGTGATCAAAGTTCCTGTTAGCATCGGCATGGCCGTTAACTCGTAGGCTGCTGTCACAGCTTTTACTCTGTCGTAACCTTCTTCTAGTTTACGTACCATCATCTCCACCACGATGATCGCATCATCAACCAATAAGCCAAGAGCAATAATCAATGAGCCCAGTGAAATCTTATGCAGACCCACTCCAGATAGATGCATGATCAAGAATGTGACGGCCATGACCAAGGGAATACTAATTGCCACCACCAAACCAGGGCGCGCGTCAATGCGCCATGGATTTTGATGCAACCCCAAAGCCAAGAGGCTTACTACTAAAACAATAATCAGCGCCTCAAACAAGGTGCTTAAGAATTCTTTCACTGATCCAGCCACAACTTTAGGTTGATCTTGAATAAGAGATAAAGTTACACCAGCTGGTAAATCTTTCTCAATCAATTTGACTGCATCACCTAAGCGCTCGCCCAATTTCACGATGTCGCCACCCTTGGCCATAGAAATACCCAAGGCAACCAATTCTTCACCTTGAAATCTCACCTTACTAGCAGCGGGATTAATGATGTCTCTGCGCACATCAGCAACATCCCCTAAACGTATAGATGCACCAGAAGGTGTACGCAGTGGCATAGCTTTGATGTCGGCAACATTTTCAAATGGGCCACCCACACGAATCGGCATAGAAAAAGATTGCGTCTCGACTGATCCGCCATTTTCAATGGCATTTTGCTGATTTAACTGTTGAGCAACGGTTGCTGGTGATAGCGAATACTGAGCCATCTTCTTTCTAGAAAGCTCCACATACACTTGCTCTTCTTGCAAGCCGTAAACATTGACTTTACCTACGTCTTTAACTTGCAACAGACTTTGTCTGACATATGTCGTGAAGTCTCTCACCTCATTGGGTTTGTAACCCTTGGCTGACATGGCATAAATCACACCATAGGTATCACCAAAGTCATCATCAAAATAAGGTCCATGCACACCGATGGGCAAGCCTGATTTAGAGTCACCAATCTTTTTTCTAACAGTGTAAAAAAGATTAGGAATATCTTTAGCAGGCGTACTATCTTTAGCAAAAAAGATAATCGTTGATTCGCCTGGATGAGAAAAGCTTCTGATCTTATCTATGCTTGGGACTTCTTGAAGTGTTCTCTCAATCTTATTGGTTACTTGATCGGCGACCTGTGCAGCAGTTGCGCCAGGCCACATCGTTCTAATTACCATCGCTCTAAATGTAAATGGCGGATCTTCGTCTTGTCCTAGCTGAAAGTAAGCTCCAATACCCAAAACCATCAGAGCAATCATTAGGTAACGTGTAATCGCAACGTTCTCAATCGCCCAACGCGATAAGTTAAATTTTCCCAGGCTCATTACTCAGCCTTTTCAGATAATGCGATGCGAACCTTTTGGCCAACACTTAAAGCATGCCAACCTGTTGCAATCACAATATCACCAGGCGCTAAACCACTAATTACTTCAGCAGAGGCATCATCCACCTTACCTAATTCAACTTTGACTGCAGCAATGGTTCCTGTGGATTTTGAGTCTTGATCCAAGGTCAACTTATAGACACTCACACCATCACCATGTATCGCGGTAATAGGTAATAACATGGCTTGCTTACCCTTTTGAACAACCTTGGCAGTTTTGCCATCTACCTTTATTTTTCCAACAACATCTTTGATATCAACCACCTGCCCCAATCCAAGATTGAACTCAGATAACTGACCAGACTCAATGGGGCGTAAGGTCACAAAACCCATCTGCTCCATCGCCTGCTCATATTTGGCGCGAGCACTTTCAATCACAGCCACTCGGCGATCGAACTCTGAGGCAGAAATAAAATTCTTTGCTCTTAAATCTGAATAACGTTTGAAATCTGCTTCAGCTGACTGCAACTCTGCTTTAGCTGCTCTATAGCTAATCAAGACTGCTGACTCAGATGAAATACTGTTAGGCATCAATCTTGCTAAAGATTGACCAGCTTGAACCCGGTCACCTCTCTTAACCAACACCTCCATCACCTTACCGCTAGCATCAAAGTTAAGTGTGCCGGGATCTTTATTGGCAACCTTAGCACTAGCATCTTCCAAGGATTGACCAACCACAATCACCTTTACCAATCGAGGGAGTGGACTCTTATCATCACCGCCGCCGCAACTGGCCAAAATTGAAATAACTAATAAAAGTGCTGGGATTGTTAATAGTTTTGATCTCATTCAACGATTTTAGTGCAATGCCCTATTGATTGCACTGCGTATCTCCTTAGCCAAACCTAAGCGTTGATCAGCAACAATAAATTGGCCAATTTGAATAGCTTCTTGGCCCATCTCGAGAACAACAAGCTGTTTTTTGGCATCCAGGTTTAACTCTGGATCTTTGACCCTTACCCAAGGCGCATTCCAATGCTTTACTGTGCGACGATTACCCAAAAATAGCTCTACAGTTAATTCGGTGCCACTGAGTTTGATTTTTTCGTAGTCACTGGCATGACGTGCATAAATCAATAGAGCAACACCCAATACAAATAACTCTGCGAATGTAAAAGGCAAAATCATCCAAGCGCCATGCCACCAAAAGTATGAGGCTATCAACGATGAGAAACACACCATTGATAAATAAAAAAGGCCTACCTGTCTTGGCGTAAATGAGCAATTACGCTTCATATGCCAAAGGTAACTGCTCTGCCCGTTAGCCATGGATTACTTCACACTCGCCGCAATACGATTCATGGCGTGAGCCAATGCGATATCACGCTCAGTTAAACCACCACTGTCATGGGTTGAAAGTGTTACTTGAACTTTGTTCCAAACATTGAACCACTCAGGATGATGGTTCATATCTTCAGCAACCACCGCCACTTGAGACATGAACCGAAATGCCTCATCAAAGTCTTGAAAAATAAACTCTCGATACAAGGCATCTCTGGTTGGCAAAATAGACCAACTAGGCAAGTCAGTGATCAGGGATTGGCGCTGCGCCAAGTTTAGTAATGCAGCCATGTGATTAATTTATCACCAAGCGCTGATGCTTGCTTGAGTCGACTTTAATCGACTAATTAATGATTAATTTAATCATCATTGCTGCTGAAATGAGCAACGCAAAAATGGCAAAAGCTTGTTGAACTCGCGGACCTGAAATCGACTTCACCGCTTGACGTCCTATCAATAAACCCACCACCGATCCACAGGCAAACGGCACAGCCAAAGACCAATTCATGGAGCCGTAGAGGTTCGAGAATAAAACTCCTCCAAACGACACAATGGTTAAAACTCCCAATGAAGTCGCCACAACTGACTTCATGGGTAAGTCTGTAAACTTTCTAAGAGCCGGCACAATGATGAAACCACCGCCCACGCCAAGCAACCCGGAAAAGAAACCTGCTAGCGCTCCTGACATTGCCAGTGCTCTGGCACATGGCAATGTCCAGGTTAATTTCCCAACAGTTTGATCTAGCATGCAAGGTGGCCCCAACTCATCATCAATACCAGCCAACTCTCTTTTTGCTTGTAGCCACATGTTTCTTGAAACCAACAATAAGACCAAGCAAAAAATAAGAACCAAGGGCCAATTAGGCAATTGATGTGCCAACCAAATACCGATGGGTGAAAAGAGTAAACCAGTACTGGCTATCAAGATGGCAGCTTTATAGCGCATGATCTTAGAACGCAATCCTAGATAAGCCCCCAAGCCAGCCGACAAAGAAACTGCGAGCAAGCCAATCGGCGCAGCCTCTGCCACAGTTAGATGTAAAAAAAATCCCAAAAGCGGTACCGATAAAATAGCACCGCCTGCACCCGTGAGACCTAGAAGCACTCCAACAAATATACCTAGAGCGACTCCAATGACTGTTAAATCCAAAGATTAACCAACTTGCTGGGCGAGCATGTAAAGATTAGTAGATCTTGCACCTGATCGGCAAAATGCCAAAATCGGACCTGGCAAAGTCTCCAATAAGCGCGCCATTTCTTGCGCTTGCTCTAGAGTGATTTGACCACTGACCACCGGCAGATAAACGTAATTCAAACCTAAAGCCTTAGCCGCTACTTCAACCTCTGCACTCAGCGGCTGGGTTGGACCACCTTCACCATCTGGGCGATTGTTAATGATGCTTTTGTAACCTTGACGAGCAATTTCAGCGACATCTTCAGGGGCAATCTGACCCAAAGTACCAAATTGATCTGTATGACAAGCGATTTGAAGTGGCATGCCACATCCTCCAGTGTTTGAATGATAAGTTGAGCTGTTACCAGCAATTACAGGTTCGCATGGCGGAGGAAGTAACCTCCATTGCAAATACTTCATTGCTAACGTTGCACCCACAACGAATGCTGCAAACGCAATGAATGAATTAATAGCCAGAGTAGAGATACCAGTCAAACCCTGACCGATTGTGCAACCCATTGCAGTTACACCACCAATACCCATTAGCACGCCACCAATTAGGTGATTGCCAGTGTCTTCAGCATTTCTAAAACTCTCCCAACGGAAAGTTTTAGTTACCAAAGAGTAAATAAAGGAACCAATCACCAAACCAAATACAGAAATAATGCCTAAAGTAACTTTTTTGCTGGTATCACTGAAGAACGTCAACCACTCAATAACATAGGCATAAGGAGCCACATAGGTCAGACTTTCCATACGCCCACTGTTAGTAGCTACAAATACTTCTTCCAAAGTATTAGGATCCTCCGCCACATAACCCAAAGACCCTGAAATCCACCAGATAGCCAAAATGGCACCACCCACCCCAAAGCCAGCCAATAGATTATTAAAGTTCCAGAAATCTTTTCTAGCGAGCGCAAAAGTCATCAGCGCCGCCCCTAAAACTAATGCAAGGCCGAGTTGCAAACTATTCTTGGCAATACCCCACTGGGCCGCCAATACGCTTGGCAAATCTTGCGATGTTGATAGTGTCAAAACCACTGTATCAACAGTATTGACTCTAAGAACACCAAACACTCCTTTGAGCGTCATGTAAGAAGACAAAGCCAAGGTCAAAAATACTACCAAAGACTTTAAGTTACCGGCACCAATACGAATCAGCGTTTTGCTGCCACAACCTGAAGCTAAGACCATACCAAAGCCAAACATCACGCCACCAACAATGGTTGATAACCATGTCAATCTGCTACCCGTATAAATTGACTTGCTTGTATCAATCATGCCTAGGTAACTCATGAGCCCCACACCCATGATGGCCACACCAATGGCCAATAACCATTGGCGCATACGAGTCCACTCACCCATGACCATCAAGTCGGTCACTGCACCCATAGTGCAAAAGCGTGTTTTTTGCAAAACAATGCCCAAAAGCACTGTGACCCCGAACGTGGTCCAGATAACATTAGTCGCAATAGTATTTAAATCGATTTCAGGCATAGTAGATATAGATAGAGCTCAAACCTTGTAAGCCTGCTATTTTATGGCATTTTTGTTGTTTGACTCTTGAGATACTCTTGGTCACTAAATCGCGGCACCCAATGTGGCTTATAAATCACAAATACAGCTAAGAGCATTCCTGACAGAGACCCTTCGGTAAACGACAAGATTAATAAGGCTACAAACCAATCGATGATATCCATGGATAGGCCCATGCTGGCTGGCCAAAAAGTTTGATGCCAAATCATTAAGGCAGCAGCAGGAAGAATCACGCTTAATACGCCCGCCACATAACCATGACCAAAAATAAATATGAATAAGTGTTTGGGCAAACAGCCGCCAATGATGCGCATCACGCCACATGCACACATAGCTGGCATCACACCCAACACTAAAAATTGGCGCAACGCATGATCCAAAGTCCAGCCGCTGACCAAAGCCACAATAGTAGTCACCCCAGCCAGCATCACAATCGCTGGTCTTAAGCCATACATAGCCACCAGTAATGAAGCGCCAAAGAATTGGAATGACAGACCCACCAAAGCTTCTTCAGCCATCCCTGGCAAATGAGCTCGAATATTCCAAGCCAAGCCTAGGGCAACAATGCCACCCAATACAGAATTCAGAACTTCTGGCCGGATCAGCACCTTCCAATGATCCTTGGAGAAAGCCCAAAAAAGAATAAGACCGGAAAGTGCTAGCGATAAACCGGTCATATTCATCATTTAGATCTCCTTATGCAGCAAACCCAGGGTTACCTTTGGCGCCTTCAATCTTAGGCATGTTCAAAGACTTGGCTTTGACAGTCTTAATATCTTTAAGATACTTAGCGACCACATCCCAAATTGGGTCGCCACCTACCGCCTTAGCTTCTTCTGCCACCGGAGCCCAACCAGCTACTTTGTATGTCTTGTTAGGGTCGATCAGTTTGCCATTCAACATCATGTTGCTGATACGTTTGCCAGCCTCACCTGTTGGGTTGATAGCGTATTGCAAACCACCGACACGCACCATATCACCACCTTGTTGGTAGTAAGGGTCTGGATTGAAGAGATTGTCAGCAATATCTTCCAATACAGTCTTGATCATGTCGCCTTTCATCATGGTCACAGTGGTCCAAGGGTATGTAATCGCTGTTTGGTCAAGCACATGTTCCATCGTAATTGCTTGACCTGGCAATAAGGATGTACCCCAACGAAATCCTGGGGAGAATGCAATTTCTGCATTTTTAACAGCCATCAAACCATCCAATATCAATTGGTCAAAGCTGCCATTAAAGTTACCACGACGATAGAGCAAGCCCTCTGTCACAGCTAACTTCTCACCCAACTTAGACTCGTAAGGAGCGCGGATCTTATCGATCAACTTATTCATAGCAGGATCTGCAGGAATCATGTCTGAGAACACTGGCAATAACTTGTAACGGAAATCAGCGACCCTGCCACCGTTCACTTTGAAATCCAACACGCCTAAGTACTTACCATTCGAACCAGCGTTTGTAACCAGAGTCACACCACCAGCATTTTTAACTTTCACAGGTGTTGGTACGCCATCATGTGTATGACCACCCATGATTGCATCAATGCCCGTTACACGACTAGCCATCTTCAAGTCAACGTCCATACCATTGTGAGATAGAACAACAACTACTTTGGCACCTTTGGCACGAACTTCATTCACCATCTTTTGCATATTCTCGTCTTGAATACCAAAAGTCCAATTAGCGACCATGTAACGTGGGTTAGCAATCGGTGTGTATGGGAAAGCTTGGCCAATCACAGCCACTTTCACACCATTCATTTCACGGATCACATACGGATCGAACACTTGGTCACCAAAATCATTGGTTTTGATGTTTTGAGCCAAGAATGAAATCTTGCCTTTGAAATCTTTTTCAACAATCTCTTTCACGCGCTCTTCACCAAGAGTCATCTCCCAGTGTGGCGTCATGATGTCTACACCTAAAGCCAAACAGGCATCCACCATGTCTTGACCATTAGTCCACAAGGAAGTACCAGAGCCTTGCCATGTATCACCACCATCTAATAGCAATGAACCAGGACGGCTTGCCTTCATCTTCTTCACCAATGTGGCCAAGTGTGCGAAACCACCCACCTTGCCGTACATAGCAGCAGCTTTTTCAAAATCTAAATAAGTAAACGCATGCGCTTCGCGTGTACCAGGTTTGATGTTGTGAGCCTTTAGCAAATGTTCGCCCACCAAATGAGGCGTCTTACCCAACTGCGCACCAAAGCCCAAGTTAACATCAGGCTCACGGAAATAAATTGGTTTTAATTGCGCATGACAGTCAGTGAAATGCAGAAAGTGCACATTACCAAAACGAGGCAAATCATAAAACTGATTCGCTGCAGACTGAGCATTTGAATAATCTGAATTCAACGCCATACCGCCCGCTGAGGCAACCGCTAAAACTTGCAAAAACTCTCTACGATTCATTGACATAATATTTCCTATATATAAAAAAAGACCGCAATATCAGCTGATATGCGGTCTTTATCTTTTCCCAACTTACTTATTAACTGGTGACTCAGGGTCCAACAAAAGAGCCATCACATGACGCATTTGATCTTCATTTAACAACTTGAAGTGCCCAATGCGTGGCATGTTGCTACATGCGTTATAGGCTTTAGCGTTGTAGATTTTTCCCCATGTGTACTGAACCACATCAACAGAATTGCCACGAATCTTGCCGTAATTCCAAAGTGATGGGCCGATATTGCCGTGAGAAATTTCTTTCTTATTGATTTGGTGACAGTTATAGCAACCACCACCAACCACTGTGTCAGCCTTATCTGTCCATGTAGCACCGCGACCGCTTTGAGCAATCTTCTCACCCTCTTTCCAGTCACCTAGGTACTTACCATCTGATGGCAACTTAATAGTTGCCATGTTGGCTTTTTCAATCGCTTCACGTTTCTTGGCATCACCCTTACCGCCAAGAGTTGCAGGATCAGAACAAAACTTTTGAGTCTCATCACGATCCAAACGATCCATACCGGCTATACCGTTCGCTTTAAAACTTGCAGCATGATCTTTTTCAAACTTGCTTTGCGCCATCACAGAGGTGCTTGCAATGACTAAAGCTGCTGAAACTAATATATTTAATTTTTTCATGTTTATCTCCCGCGGCTTAGCGCTTCAATCCTGGTGTATTCATTTCACCACCATTCGCTTTAACACCCATATACACCGATAAAGCAATCGTTACATCAGATATATAGATAGGCTCTGGGAAACGCTGTTGACGATAGCAGTCATTCAAGCGACGCTGCATCGTCCAAAAGTTACCACTTGATACACGATAAGCTGGCCAGTAACCAAAACCTAAAGCAGCACCCTTTTGCGTTGTGATATTTGGCAAATCTTGCAAACGAATGCGCTTACCATCTTCACCATGGCAAGAGGCACAAGAGAAGTCCATTGGGCCACCTTGGAAGTAGAAAGCCTTCTCTCCCATAGCGTACATTTCTTTTTCTTTAGGATGCTTATTAGGCACATTGATCTTCATGCCCTTAGAGTGTGTCACCACATAAGCAACAACAGCCTCAACGTCTTTACGCTTGCCTTTTTCAAAGCCAGCGCTGATGATCTCCTTAGGATCATAGCCTTGTAACTTTTCCATGCAAGTAATGATGCGCGACTCTAAATCTTGAACTTTATTAGTATCTTTAAAGTAACGAGGCAACTCAGCGGCTGCACCCTTCACCACGCCAGGACCTTTACCTAAATCACATTTTTCTAATGTGGCATTTTTAGGACCCATGGCTTTTTTCCAAAGATCTTCACCAGCTGCTTCATACAACTCAGACGGATTACCGTCAGCAATCATCTCGCGATATTTAGCAATATCATCGGTCGCGCTTTGAGCCACAGCCGCACCAGCTAAAACAGTCAAAGAGACTAATAAAGCACTCTTCATTTTTATCTTCATTTTTGCTCCTCTAAAAAACAAAACCCCGCCATTCATTTGAAGATTAGCGGGGCTTTATTCACATACAAATTAGCTAATTTTTGCTTCGTCTGTACGTTTGTCGTTTTTATTATCTACCCAAGTGATGCTCACTGTGTCGCCCTTAGCGCCACCTTTGAACTTGAAGTTCAAGAATGGGTCCTTAGAAACAGCTGGGCCAAATTGGGCTTCAAATACTTGCTTACCTTTACATGTCGCTGTCAAAGTAGTGATGTGATGTGCAGGAATTACTTTGCCTGATGCATCTTTACGTTGACCTGTTTCCATGTCGTGCTTCATCAAAACTTTAACGTCTACTACGCCGCCATTCTCTTGGGCACGTACGCGCATTGGATCTGCCATTTTTATTTCCTTTCAGTACTAATTAGTCAGTTAAATGAATTTGTGTGTGGGGCATTAACCGCCGCAACCACCTAAAGTCACCTTAACTTCTTTTGTTGTCACATACCATTTGCCATCTGCTTTTACTAAAGCGTGCACGTTTGATGTTTGACCCATCTTTACGCGTGATGCCACAAATGCCTCAGAATCTGCTGTCAAAATGAACTGAGCCGCTAGTGCGCTTGGGTTCTTTTCAACCAAAATCGCCATTTGCTGTGTTTTTGGTAATGTTGATGTCACACCAACCGGTACAACCGCACCGTTTTCTGCAATATCAGGAGCATTAATAGTGATTGCTGATGATTTGTCAGCTGATGAACCACCCAATGACTTCAATACATCATCCAATGACTTTGCATCAAATGCTGCTTTATTCCACTCAGCTGCTTCAGCTTGAGAAATCAAGCCTGTTGCCGCCATCAAACCAATGATTGCTGTTAATCGCAATGCTTCACGACGTTTTAGGTTCATACGAACTCCTTCTTAAAAAACTAAATTTCAAAAAATTCTGAATACTTATCCATCTTAATGGTTTATTTGCCAGTAAGCATCCACCTTACAAGCACATCAATATCCCCTTCAGGCACGTGGGCATGCGGTGGCATTGGGATTGCACCCCATGTACCAGCACCACCAACTTTCACCTTCTTGTGCAACTTGCTCATCGCATCAGCCTGACCCTTGTATTTAGCAGCAACTTCTGAAATCGCTGGACCAATGGCGCGGCTAGCTGGAGCATGGCAGGTTGAACAATTATGCTTCTTAAATAAGCCTTCTGGTGTAATAGATTCAGCAGCAGACATATTGACCGCCATCAAACCTTTACCAGGCAACTTAGCCAAGGGTGGCTTTGTTGTATCTGCGCCACGGAATGGGCCATACGGTCTGTTTTGCAGTGCAAGATTTTCGTGGGCATTGCGCGCATAGTCAGGCAATGTAGAACCAATCGTGACGTGTTTTGTGCAATTGGTCATACAGGCTGTTGCTTTAACGTCTGGCTTACCGCCCTCATTCCACATGCCATGAGCTTGAGTCATACCATTGCGGTTAGGCATTAGCTGTTGCACTTCAGCGATATTTTTATCGCTCAAAGTGAAGTCCTCAGGAACAATCTCAGCCATAGAAAGGATATATCCTAGAACAGCATATGTGTCATCCACAGACAATGTTCTTGGCGCATTCCAAGGCATGGCACGGTGGATATAGTCCCACAATGTAGATACTGTAGCGACCTTCATCAAAGTAGTTCTTTGAGGTTGCTTTTCACTGGTCAAAGAAGCAACGCGACCAGTTTTGATGTCCTCTTTAGTTGTACCACCAACGATTGGTGTAAACACCTCGTTAGATTCGCCAAAAGTACCGTGACATGATGCGCAACGACCTTCCCAAACCTCTTGACCACGGGCTGTTGTGCCAGATCCCTTTGGTAGACCTTTAAAGTCAGGTCTTACATCAATATCCCAAGCCGCCACTTCAGCTTTAGTCGCCTCACGACCAATATTTGGATATTTGGTTTGCGCACTAACAGCAGATACTGCAGCGAATGCCAAACCAGCTACAACGAGGTGTTTAGTTAATTGATTAGCCAACTTGAACATTGCTTAACTCCCCGTTCACATCAAGCTTCCAAGCTTGAATTGAATTGTTGTGATAAATCGAACGTGTGCCACGTACTTCACGTAACTGCTTGACCATTGGCTGTACGTAGCCAGTTTCGTCAGTAGCACGAGACATCAAGATAGCTGGCGAGCCATCCCATACCCAATCCATGTTAAAGCGAGTAATCGCCTTAGATAACACTGGTGTCTCTAAACGAGCTCTGCGCCAGTTATTACCACCATCCACAGAAATATCGACGTGTTTGATCTTGCCACGACCAGACCATGCCATACCACTGATGTTGTAGAAACCTTTGTCTAGCAACTGTTGGCCACCTGATGGTGTTGTGATCACAGACTTACATTCTTGTACGGTCGTGTATTGACGATGTAAACCACTTGGCAACAAGTCGATGTAGTGAACTGCTTCATCTTTCGTGGCATATGGCATGTCACCTACTTCAATACGACGCAACCACTTCACAGAACTCACACCTTGTACACCTGGCACTAAGAGACGCAATGGGTAACCGTTTTCTGGGCGCAACATTTCGCCGTTCATACCCCAAACAACTAGTACGTCTTTTAACGCGTTGTCCATTGGAATAGTTCTAGTCATACCAGAACCATCACCACCTTCAGCAAGAATATATTTACCCTTCTTAAGGTCAGCGCCACACATGTCTAACAAAACTGATAGAGGCACGCCTGTGAACTCGCAGCATGACAACATACCGTGCGTGTATTGCACGCTTGGTACCGCCACGTTACCCCACTCTAAACCTGTATTAGCTCCGCACTCAATAAAGTGAATGCGTGAAACGCTTGGCAAGCGCATCAAGTCATCCATCGTGAATACTTTTTCTTGACGCACCAAACCATTGATCATCAAACGGTGCTGTGCAGGATCGATGTCATACCAACCTTGGTGATGACGCTCAAAGTGCAAACCGTTTGGTGTGATGATGCCGAAAAATCCTTGTAACGGAGAAAACGCCACCGATGCCGCTGGCACACGAGTCAAACCTGGTGACTCACGGCGCTGTAATGCAGCCTCCCATTGAGATGGCATACCGTATGGACGAGCAGCAACCGGTTGACCCAAAGTCGTTTGCCATTGCTGCTTTTCTAAAATAACTTTTTCGCCTTCAGCGGCGATGGCAGTTCCTGCTGCTGTTGCACCCAAGGCCGCAACAAAACTTTTACGCAAGAAACCACGGCGCTCTTCACTCAAGCCGTGCTCATATACTTCATCAGCAAATTGCTGAGTGACAAAGTTTTCTGGCGCACGACGCAACCTACCTATTGGTGTAGATTTCTTTTTAACTGGCACAGGACCCCCAAAGTTCAAACAACGCAAAATTATGTGTGTTGAATATTTTTTCAACTAGTATGAGATTATTCATCTTTATAGATCTTTTTGAAATATACAAATTACAAAAAGTTTGGTGTTTTTGTGCGGTTTAAGGGTAAGCACTATGAATTTTTTACGAACACTTATTTGCTTTATCTAACTGAAATTATTTTTTTGCAAACAGCTATAAAATTTCACTAACTATGTCATTCGATACACAAGCGCTCATACTTTCTCTCAAGCTCGCCTTGTGTACGCTTTTATTTTTAATTCCATTTGGCATCTGGGCTGCTTATCAACTAGCGCACAGCAAAAAAAATAAATCATTACTAGAAGCTTCACTTGCTTTACCACTCGTACTACCGCCAACTGTTCTTGGCTACTACCTACTTGTGACATTCAGTGAAGTTAAATTATTTAATCAACCTTTGGTTTTTACATTTACCGGTTTGGTGATTGCATCCATTATTTTTAATTTGCCATTTGCGATTCAACCAATTCAACGCGCATTCGAAGCAATCCCATTAGAAATTAATGAAGCCGCCAAATGCAGCGGCTTAAATCGTTGGCAGGCATTCAAGCTCATTCAACTACCTCTGGCTTGGCGAGGCATCATCAGCGCAGCTGTAATGACATTTGCGCACACGCTCGGAGAATTTGGTGTGGTATTGATGATTGGCGGATCCATCCCCGGCGAAACAAAAACGATTGCAATCTCAATCTACGATAGCGTACAAAATATGGATAACACCGCTGCAGCCATGATGTCCTTGGCCCTGTTGGTGACATCACTATTAGCAATCACCTTGAGCTATCAACTCACGAATCAAAAGAAGATCCGCTAATGCTCAAGGTTAATATTCATCGCCAAAAAGATTTTCCAATCAACATTCGGTTTGAATGTGATTTAGGTGAACTGCATGTTTTAGTTGGCCCATCAGGTAGTGGCAAGACCACAGCATTAAGAAGCATCGCAGGCTTGTCTAGCGTGAATGGATTCATTCAATGCCAGAATCAAACTTGGTTAGATACAACTCAGAACATTCGTGTACCAACCGAAAATAGATCCGTTGGATTTTTATTTCAGCAATATGCTTTATTTCCTCATCTCACCGTTTTGGAAAATGTCTGTATTCCACTTATAGCTAGAAACGTCTCTTCCCAGGATGAAGGTCATCGTTGGTTAAAGCGACTACGTATAGCAGATTTAGCCAATCGCTACCCTCATGAAATCTCGGGCGGCCAACAGCAACGTGTTGCCCTGGCTAGAGCTCTAGCTAGAGACCCTCAAGTACTTTTATTAGATGAGCCATTTTCAGCAGTGGATGCACCGACCAGGCAAAATCTTTATGAAGCTTTATCAGAGTTACGCCAAGCCGTGTCATTGCCAATCATCTTGGTCACCCATGACCTCAATGAAGCGATTCGCTTGGGTGACAAAATTACGGTTATTGATAACGGTACTAGCCTGCAAACATCTCCCCCTCAACAACTACTAGATAAACCGCGTAATGCGCGCGTCGCAGAATTAGTGGGAAGCCCGAACTTATTCAAAGGCATCTTCAATGCAGGTCAACTCTCATGGGGCAATAAGAATCTTCAACTCACAGTTAAAGATAAAGGGAAAATTAAAAAGGAAATTGAAGTTGCTTGGGTGATTCCAAGCCACTCCATCGAAGTCGTAGACGACACACAAAACACAAACAGTTACAAAAACAATCTAATTGACTGTGAAGTTATTAGAGTTCGACAATTGGGTCAAATTGCTGTGGTTTATTGGCAAGTTACGGAGTGTGATGATCAAATTGTCTGGCAAGCATCAGCGAATGAGCTCAGAAGATTAGGTATCGTAGTCGGTGCACATAAAAAGATTTACCTAGACCCTGATCAAATACACATCATGCCAGTTAATCCAGAGCTGATTAAATAACTACACGAGGTTGATGAAGATGAATAACCGCAGAAATATCCTCAAATTAACACTAGGCGCTGCAGGTTTATTGGTCTTACCTCAAGCCATTGAATTAGCCAAAGCAGCTGAGGATTTCATCAAAGGTCCTCGTGTCAAAGATCACCCGATTAAACAACTGAGTAATCATGTTTGGATGATTTACTCGCCCGATGGCTTTCCTACAGCAGAAAATCAAGGGATGATGGCCAACATCACTTTTGCGATTACTTCTAAAGGTGTGGTGGTATTGGATAGTGGTGCATCCCTTCAGATTGGTGAGATGGCAATCCGCATGCTCAAAACAGTGACCAAGCAACCAGTCATTGCAATTTTTAACTCTCATTACCATGGCGATCACTTTCTAGGCAATCAAGCTTTTATTAATGCTTATGGAACCATGCCGATTTATGCACATCCTTACAGCCTTGAACAAATCAAGGGCATAGAGGGTAACACTTGGCGCAGTTTGATGGAGCGCTGGACCAATCAAGCAACCGTGGGCACAAAAGTGATTCCTCCAACCCACCCCGTCAAACATGGTGATGTATTTAACTATGGTGATGTGACCATCAAGATTCACCACTATGGCGTGGCTCACACGCCCGGTGATATTTGCATGGAAGTGGTTGAAGACAAAGTCACGCATGTGGGCGATATCGCTATGGATCAAAGAATTGCTAACATCGACGACGGATCTTATGTTGGCACATTCAAAACATACAAGGCTCTTTACGAGTCTGCTGGTCAGCAGCTTTGGATACCTGGTCACGGCCATGCCAAAAAAGAATTGCTCAATGAGTATGGTGCTTTTTTAGCTGGCATTTATGAAACATGTGTTCAAGCCGTCAAGGATGGCGTAGATCCGAGTACTGCTAAGGGCTTGGTATTAAAAGATCCTCGCGTCATTAAATACGCAAAAAATACCAAAGGCTTTGAATCCAATATTGGCAAATACGTGAGTCTTGCTTATCTAGAAGCAGAAAAGGAAGCCTTTTAAAGCTTCCTTTTCGGTTTGATTGAATTGATGGCTTGTCTTATTTTGCTGATAAGCCTGCCATCAAATCATTTTTGATATCTTCGATATTTTCTAGACCCACAGCAATGCGCACCAAACTATCAGTGATACCGGCTGCTGCACGAGCTTCTGGCGTTACACGCACGTGTGTGGTTGTAGCAGGATGAGTGATTGTTGTTCTGGTGTCACCCAAGTTAGCAGTGATTGATAACAACTTGGTACCGTCAATCACTTTCCACGCTGCCTCTTTACCACCCTTGAGCGTGAACGACAAAATAGGACCACCCATTTTTTGCTGAACTTTTGCTAACTCATACTGCGGATGAGACTTTAAGCCTGGATGGTAAACACGTTCAACTGCCGGCTGTTGTTCTAACCACTCAGCTAACTCAAGGGCTGATTGACTTTGCTTTTCCACTCTTAAGTTCAGAGTCTCAAGCCCCTTCAAAATCACCCAAGCATTAAATGCAGACAATGTAGGTCCTGCCGTACGCACGTACGGGAAAACTTTGCCCAAAATAAATTCTTCTTTGCCAACTACTGCACCACCCAGAACGCGACCCTGACCATCTAAATACTTGGTCGCAGAATGAATGACAACATCAGCGCCTAATTCAATAGGCTTTTGCAAAGCAGGCGTGCAAAAGCAGTTGTCCACCACATAGAGAGCATTAGCGGCTTTAGCAATTTTTGCAATACCAGCAATATCAGCCACTTCCGTTAATGGATTAGATGGCGTTTCCAAATAAAACATTTTGGTATTTGGTTTAACTGCGGCTTGCCATGAGCCAAGATCTGACATGTCCACATAAGTGGTTTCAATGCCAAACTTACCCAAAATAGCAGTAAACAATTGAATCGTCGCACCAAATACAGAACGCGAGCACACCACGTGGTCACCTGCTTGCAGGTGTGACATGGCCACAGTCATGATGGCTGACATGCCAGAAGATGTGGCAATACAAGACTCGCCACCCTCCATGGCAGCCAAACGATCTTGGAACATAGCCACAGTTGGATTAGTAAATCTTGAATAGATAAAACCTTTTTCAGCATTGGCAAAACCATGAGCCGCATCAGCAGCGCTGTCAAAGCAGAAACTAGAGGTCAAAAACATTGCTTCAGAATGTTCGTTGAATTCTGTACGACGAACACCCGCCCTAACACCCAAAGTGTCAGTTTGCAGATTTTTAATGTCTAGAGGTTCTCTTTTTTTATCGCTCATGACTCAATACTACTCTTGAGATGCCAAATGTAAATGTAATTGTGATCTTGCCAAATCAGAACCTTCCGCTTGCTGACGATCTGCCAAAGATTTTGGTGTGTTGCGAGAAGCCTCTAAAGCATCCAAATATGACTCAGTGATGTCACCTGTGATGTACTGACCATCAAAGCAAGAAGCGTCAAAATTAGCAATCGCTGGATTGATATCGCGCACAGCTTTTTTAAGATCTTCAACATCTTGGTAGATGAGTTCATCTGCACCAATTAACTTGGTGATCTCATCATGCGTACGACCATAAGCCACTAACTCACTACGAGTTGGCATATCAATGCCGTAGACGTTAGGGAATCGCACAGGAGGTGCTGCTGAAGCAAAAATTACTTTTTTAGCACCCGCATCACGCGCCATTTGTACGATTTCGTAAGAAGTCGTGCCGCGCACAATCGAGTCATCCACGATCAATACATTTTTATCTTTGAACTCTAAGCGCATCGCATTAAGTTTTTGGCGCACTGACTTTTTGCGCATCGCCTGCCCTGGCATGATGAATGTGCGGCCCACATAACGGTTCTTAAAGAAACCTTCACGGTATGGCACACCCAATAACTTAGCCACCTGCATCGCAGCTGGGCGGCTTGAATCAGGAATTGGCATGACCACATCAATTTGAGACACATCTGTCTCGCGAGCAATCTTCTCAGCCAAGTAATTGCCCATCAATAAGCGCACGTCATACACGGTCACGCCATCAATGCATGAGTCCGGTCTAGCCAAGTAAACGTACTCAAAAATACATGGGTTCAAACGTGCATTTTCAGCACACAACTTACTTTGGAACTGACCATCCACACCAATGAAGATCGCTTCACCAGGGGCCACGTCTCTCACAAATTTAAAACCAAGACCTTCCAAAGTCACTGACTCAGAAGCAATCATCCATTCAGGACCTTGCGCTGTATCCATGCGACCAATACAAAGCGGACGAATACCAAATGGATCCCTGAAAGCCAATAAACCATACCCAGAAATCAAAGACACCACCGCGTAAGAACCTTTCAAACGCTTGTGCACTTCAGTTACAGCCGCAAAAGCAGCGCCCGCATCTAATGCAATGCTATTAGTGGCACGCTGCAACTCATCAGCTAATACGTTAAGCAAAACTTCAGTGTCTGAATTGGTATTGATATGACGACGGTCGCGATAGAACATCTCATCACGCAATGCTGGTGCATTGGTTAAATTACCGTTGTGCGCCAAGATGATGCCAAATGGAGCATTCACATAAAAAGGTTGAGCTTCTTCTTCGCTACTTGCTGATCCTGCGGTTGGATAACGCACCTGACCAATACCTGCATTACCAGGCAAGCTGCGCATATTGCGCGTGCGGAACACATCACGCACCATGCCGTTGGCTTTGTGCATGCTAAATGAACTGCCATTCATGGTAGCAATACCTGCTGCATCTTGACCACGATGTTGCAATAGCAACAACGCGTCATAAAGCAACTGATTTACTGGACTATTGCCTACTGCACCGACAATCCCGCACATATCAAACCTCTATCTTTTTAAAACTTACTTCTTCAACTGCTCAGACACCTGAGCAGCCCACTCATCTGGTAACCATGCATGCGCCATACCGGTCAATAACTCAACCGCAGGCAAACACCAAGCTTTACGCCATTCTGTTGTTTGAGAAAGACTGGTTAAAACAACCAAACTGCTCAAGATAACAACAATTAATAAACCTCTTAACAAGCCAAACGCAAAACCCAACAATCGATCCATCGGACTTAAGCCTGCTTGCTGCATGATTTTTGCCAAAAAGCGCCCGATCAAGGCACACACAATCATGGTCAGAATAAATAAAATGACAAAACCCAATGCCAATTGGGTCATCTCACCACCGGGAACCCCAGTTAACCACTCATGAGCTAACCATGTGGCGTAGTGGTAAGAAATCCAAGCGGCTGCTACCCACCCTACCAAAGCCAACACTTCTCTAACCAAACCACGCCACACACCCACTAACGATGAGATGACTAGGATGGTGAAGAAGGCGATGTCGACAAGTGTGAAATGAAGGTTCATGTTATCTGCGCCCGTCTATTCACTCAGACTTTTGCTCAATGATCTTCGGACTCAGACCAACGTATTTGACTTTTTTCTCTGCCGCCTCAGCAGCAGCTCGGTCGCTATATGGACCAGATCTCAACAAATGTAATTTGCCACCATCTTTAGCAGTCTTGATATCTACATAGGTAGATACTTTTTGTTCATTAAGTTTTTTTTGCCAATTCTTCACGCGCTCTTCAGATGAGAATGCGCCAATCTGTACGATGTATTTGCCACTGTGGGCTGCAGGTGTAGATTTTCTATCTTCAAGAATCGATAAAACTTCCTCACCTTTATCTAATGTTTTAGCCACAGGTGCTGGCTTATCAGACTTAGGTTCTTCTTTCTTAGCTTCTTTATTTGCGTCTTTATTTGGTGCAGCTGCTTCAGCGCGAGATTCTTCAGGCTTAGGGTCCGCCTTTTTCTCATCCTTAGCACCTGGCTGAATAATTTGAACAGCAATGTCGTTGTTGTATTGCTTAGGCTTTGAATCAAAAATAATCGGTAGACCTGCAACGGCTACGGTCACTAAAAATATCGCGCCAATTAATCGATGTCTAGCACGTTGACGCTCAGGATCTTCAGTCAGGCCATCTTCAACTGGCGTGTTGTTTTTGGTACTTGGGCGGTTAAAGAATGGTAGGCGCATTAGCTAAATTGTTAGGTCAAAGTTGTGTCATCGTTAATGAGCTTTTGCATTTCGATAGGCCAACACACCAGCAACGGTATAGAAGGATCCGAATACCGTAATTCTATCACCCTCGCCCGCCTTTTTTAGTGCTGCTTGATAGGCTAATTCAGGACTTTCAAATACTTCAATACCAGAATCTTTACCCTCTTTAAATCCTAGGCCTCTTAGTTGGCCAGCTAAAGCCTCTGCCGATGCAGCCCGGGCTGTGGGCAAGTCGCAAAAATACCAAAAATCAACCTTATCCAGCATGGGTTTCATCACCCCTTGGATGTCTTTATCTGCCATCGCACCAAACACAGCAATGGTGTACGGGTGATAGGCCATGTTCTCTAAATTCTGCGCTAAAGCGGCGCTTGCATGAGGATTGTGAGCCACATCTAAGATGATGGTCGGTTGTCCAGGGAGAACCTGAAAACGACCCGGTAACTCCACCCATGCCATACCGTTTCTGATTTCTTGAGCACCTACTGGCAAACGATCCCTAACCGCTATCAAGGCAGCAATCACAGCCGAGGCATTCAAAAGTTGATTGGCGCCCCGCAAGGCCGGATAGCCCAGACCTGAAAAACGCTTGCTGCGCCCTGCCCAACCCCACTGTTGTTTATCACCCTGGAAGTTGTAATCACGACCCATTAACCACAAGTCTGCGCCTACGGCATTGGCATGATCAATCAGAGATTGAGGAGGCACAGGATCACCACAAACAGCAGGTTTGCCAGAACGGAATATGCCTGCCTTTTCAAAGGCAATTTTTTCTCTGGTATCTCCCAGGTATTCCATGTGATCCATATCGATGCTGGTGACAATCGCACAATCCGCATCAATGATGTTCACAGCGTCCAAGCGGCCACCCAAACCCACCTCCAAGATCACTGCATCCAAACCAGCTTGTGAAAACAGATGCATGATGGCCAAGGTGGTGAACTCAAAGTAAGTCAAACTTGGCGGATTGGGTAATGAAGCTCTGGCTTTTTCAACGATGGCAAAGTGCTTTAACAACAATTCATCACTCACCATTTCGCCGCCCACACGCGCACGTTCATTGAACTTTAAAAAATGAGGGGATGTGTGACAGCCCACCTTATAAGAGGCGGCCAAAAGAATACTTTCGAGCAAAGCGCAAGTTGAACCCTTGCCATTGGTGCCACCAACCACAAAAACGGTGGCATCGATGCGTAACTGAAGAGCTTCTTTAACGCGATTGATACGTTCCAAACCCATATCAATGCCAACTGGGTGCGCACCTTCTAAATGACGCAACCAATCATCTAAATTGTCAAACGTGGCAGACAAGTGGGTAGAACTTAAGCGACTGAATCAGTGGGTTGCTTTAACAACAACGCCAACAAGTCAGCAATTTCTTTACGCATATTGCGACGATCAACAATCATGTCAATGCCACCCTTTTGCATCAAGAACTCAGAGCGCTGGAAGCCCTCTGGTAACTTTTCGCGAACAGTTTGTTCAATCACACGCGGACCTGCAAAGCCAATCAAGGCCTTAGGCTCAGCCATCACCACATCGCCCATGAAGGCAAAGCTAGCTGAGATACCACCCATGGTTGGATCTGTTAGCACACTGATGTATGGCAACTTGGCATGTGCCAACTTAACCAACATAGCATTTGTTTTTGCCATTTGCATCAATGACAACAAGCTTTCTTGCATACGTGCACCACCTGTGGCGCTGATACAAATGAAAGGAACTTTTTGTTCAAGAGCCATCTGAGCACCGCGCACAAAACGCTCACCCACCACAGAGCCCATCGATCCACCCATGAACTCAAACTCAAAACAAGCCACCACGACTGGAATCGTGTGAATGGCACCAGCCATCACAACCATCGCATCTGTTTCACCCGTGGTGTCGATCGCATCTTTTAAGCGATCTGGGTATTTTTTAGTGTCTCTGAACTTCAGAGCATCGACTGGCAAGACTTCCTGACCAATCTCATGGCGCCCTTCTAAGTCCAATAATTTATCTAAACGCTGACGCGCATTGATGCGCATGTGATGATCACATTTAGGGCAAACATGAAGATTTGCCTCAATATCATTGCGGTAAAGCACTGCCTCACAAGATGGGCATTTAACCCATAAGCCCTCAGGAACGCTTTTACGTTGCGCAGGGTCAGTATGTTGAATACTTGGCGGTAGTAATTTATCGATCCAGCTCATATTTATTGGTCCAAAGCCTTGCGGATGTCTTTTAGGAAATTCTCTAGCGATTGTACTCTCTGTGAACTAGGGGTTTCCTCTAATAATTGCACAATTCTGCTACCAATCACGACCGCATCCGCTGTCTGCCCCACAGCCACGGCTGACTGGGCATCTCTGATACCAAAACCAACCGCAATAGGCACCTCAGAAGCAGCTCTAATTTGAGGAATAATGCTCGCCACTGCCTTGGTATCCAAATTGGCCGCCCCAGTGACTCCTTTGAGGGAAACATAGTAAATGTAGCCAGCAGCTACCTTACCTACCTGATCAATACGCTCCTGAGAGGATGTCGGTGCCAATAAGAAAATAGGGTCAATGGCAGCAGCACGACATTGCTTGGCAAAATCCTCGCATTCCTCGGGTGGGTAATCTACCACCAAGACACCATCAACACCTGCATCCTTAGCAGTTCTGACAAATACCTCTGTGCCCATGTGTTCAATAGGGTTTGCATACCCCATTAAAACAATCGGCGTGTGATCGTTTGTTTGACGAAACTCTTTGACGATCTCAATGCAATGCTTCAGCGTTGTGCCATGAGACAAAGCTCGCTCAGAGGCTCTTTGAATCACTGGACCATCGGCCATTGGGTCTGAGAAAGGCACACCCAACTCAATCACATCTGCACCACCACGCACCAAAGCATGCAATAACTCAATAGTCAGACCAGGCTCAGGATCCCCTGCCGTAATGAATGGAACTAAACCTTTACGACCTTGTGCTTTTAACTCAGCAAATACTTTTGCAATTTTTGACATCGATATCCCTAAAACTTCAAACCTGATTCTTGAGCGACTGTGTGCATGTCCTTATCGCCTCGACCTGACAAATTCACCAAGATGGTTTTATCTTTTGGCAAAGTTGGAGCCAACTTACATGCGTAGGCAATCGCATGACTGCTTTCCAACGCAGGAATGATGCCTTCAATACGACAGCAATCATGAAACGCTTTCAATGCTTCATCATCAGTTACTGCCACGTAATCTGCACGCTTAGAATCTTTTAACCAAGCATGCTCCGGGCCCACACCTGGATAGTCCATACCTGCAGAGACTGAATGCGTTTCAGCAATCTGCCCATTTTCATCTTGCAATAAATAAGTACGATTGCCATGTAACACGCCTGGCGTGCCTGCCACCAATGCGGCAGAGTGCTCTTTGGTGTTGAGACCGTGACCAGCAGCTTCCACGCCAATCAACTGCACTCCTGGCACATCAATGTATGGGTAGAAAATGCCCATGGCGTTCGAGCCACCACCCACGCAAGCCATGACATAGTCTGGTTGACGACCAATCATTTCTGGCATTTGTACTTTGCACTCTTCACCAATCACGCTCTGAAAGTCTCTCACCATCATTGGATAGGGATGAGGACCTGCCACCGTACCAATGATGTAGAAAGTAGTTTCCACATTGGTGACCCAATCACGCATGGCTTCATTCAAAGCATCTTTGAGAGTTTTAGTACCAGATTCCACAGGTACAACTGTGGCGCCCAATAACTTCATGCGATAGACGTTTTGCGCTTGACGAGCCACATCCACAGCCCCTTGGTAAACCACGCACTCCAAACCGAAACGAGCACAAATCGTGGCAGTCGCAACACCGTGTTGGCCTGCACCTGTTTCAGCAATGATGCGCTTTTTACCCATGCGCTTAGCCAACATCGCCTGACCAATCACATTGTTAATTTTGTGTGCGCCAGTATGGTTTAAATCTTCACGCTTCAAATAAATTTGAGCACCACCCAATTGATCACTCCAACGCTTGGCGTGATACACCGGTGATGGACGACCCACAAAGTGTTTCAGCTCCGAGTGAAACTCTGCTAAAAATTCTGGATCGTGTTGGTATTTGGCATAAGTTTCTTTGAGCTCATTTAACGCATACATCAATGTCTCAGAAACAAACACGCCACCATAAGGTCCAAAATGACCTCTTACATCTGGAAAATCATACATAGTCTTGACCTCTACACGGCTTGGGTGCCTTGATTGGCACCACGAACTACTTCAACAAACGCCTTCATTAACTCAGGGCTTTTCTGACCTTTAGCTGCTTCAATACTGCTAGAAACATCTACAGCACAAGGTTTAAGGTGCGAGATTCCCTCGACCACGTTGTGCGTGTTCAATCCACCACTCAAAACGACCCGATGCGCGTTTTCTTTTGCCCATAGTTCCGGTATCAAAGACCAATCGAATACATGCCCGCCTCCACCATAGCCTTCAACAAAGGCATCAAGCAAAAAACCGGCTGCTTTCTCGTATTGTAGAGAAAAATCAGAAAGGTTGAAGCCTGGCTTCATTCTGGCTGCTTTCATCCATGGCATACCCTCCGCAACCTCCTCACAGCGCTCTGGAGACTCATCTCCATGAAACTGCCATAAAGTCAGGGGCACACGGTCTTTGATCCTCTTTACCTCTTCATCGGTGGGATTGACCACCAAGGCTACTGCATCCATACCACCTGGCATCCGACCAATTAGGGCGGCAGCCATCTCCGGGCTCACATACCTGGGGCTGGGCTCGTAAAATACAAATCCTAGGGCATCCACCCCTAAAGAAACAGCTGCATCCACATCTGAAGAACGCGTGAAGCCACAGAACTTAATCCGGGTTTTATCAGGTGTATGTTTTAACAAGCCCACTTCAACGTACCTCAGTTCACTTAAATAGCTCTATTGGCAAGAGACTACCCGCCAAATTAGGCTTCGGAATCTCAAAATGTTCTGGATATCCTACCCTAATCAGGTACAAACCATCCGGCATGAATGTCGGTGCGGCTAATTGACGATTGCGGGCTTCTAAAACGCTAACCAGCCAATCAGAGCTTTCCTTGCCAGAACCGACCGCCAAAAGACTACCCACTAGGTTTCTGACCATGTGGTGCAAAAAGGCATTACCTCTCACCACAAAGTAAATCCATGGGCCATTTTGATGAATATCTAACTGATAAAGCGTTTTAACCGGCGTCTTACTTTGGCACTCAGATGACCTAAAGGAACTAAAGTCATGCTCACCCAATAAACATTGACTGGCATCTCGCATTGCCTGCACATTGAGAGTCTTACCATGAGGCAACATGTAATACCCTGCTTTACCAGCAACCAATGGTGCTGGAGATGAGCCCGTTAAGACGGCATAACAGTAGGTTCTTTCAAAGCCACTAAATCTGGCATCAAAATCTGCCGGTACGGGCTTTACCCATTGGACACCAATTGTTGGAGGTAAGAAGGCATTCACCCCCTTCACCCAAGATAAGTCTGGGCGAACGATGTCGGTATCAAAGTGAACCACCTGTCCTAAAGCATGCACACCAGCATCGGTTCGCCCAGCAGTGATGGTGTTAACTTGGGTGATGCCAGGGTCGCCAATGAATTTGACGAGGGCGGCCTCTAGGTAATCTTGAACTGTTTCGCCGCTATGTTGGGTTTGCCATCCAGAAAAGGCAGCTCCGTCATATTGCAAACCCAGCGCTAGACGCATGGCAATCTTATGATGTGCGCTGATTAATCTCAGCCAATAGTGAATTAGCCTGGATAGTCAAATCAGGGTCGACTTGACTGCTCACCGCCAAAACCTCTTGAATCGCCTGCTTGGCTGCTGAGAAATCTTCAATCGTGATGTAGGCACGAATCAAATTCAATTTAACGCGCAGAGTTTCAGCTGTTGGCAAGTCGGCAAGTGACGCGACTTGATTTTGAGTAGGTTTTGAATCAAGACTCAGATCCAAAGAAGCAAACAATTTAGCAGCATGCTCAGGCATGGCTACTTCTGCTGCTTTCGCTTTATTTGCTTCACTTTTCGAAAGCTTTAAAAGTACTAATAAAGCCACCAAAATGAATACAACCACCACGACAGGACCTGCGTAATCTTTCCAATCACTTGGCGCCTTAACGCCCGAAGCTTGATCACCGCTCTGAATCAGCTTTTTAAGATCAGCAATATTTTTTTCTAACTCAACAATTCTTTGTTTGGCATCTGAAAGTGCCTTCTCTTGTACGAGCAACTCTTCCATGCGGCGCTTTGCT
>JACCDS010754044.1_pt1 | contig 26618 bp, 21 predicted proteins | sample 7446441 | NCBI WGS metagenome assembly JACCDS01 (sample SAMN15323445, study PRJNA562643) | freshwater metagenome | isolation source: river surface water | place: USA:Blue River Watershed | collected 2017-08-17 | reverse complement strand
GTTTGGGACCAAATATATTGAAGTATCTCAATCCCACCGTGTGAAGGCCGTAAACGCGACTAAATACATCACCGTACAACTCATTCACCCACTTCGTTACTGCATAAGGCGACAAAGGTTTACCCTCATTTCCTTCCACCTTGGGAAGCTCTTTACTATCACCAAAACTTGAAGAACTTGCCGCATACACCATTCTTTTTAGTGTGGGGGATTCTTTAGCGGCTACCAGCATGTTCAGGTGTCCACCGATATTTACATCATTCGATGTAATGGGATCTTCCACCGAACGTGGCACGGAACCCAATGCGGCTTGGTGACTGATATAATCCATACCCTCCACGGCTTTTTTGCAGGTTTCCAAATCGCGTATATCGCCCTCAACAAATTCAAAATTGGGCAATCCTACAAATCCTTCAATATTGGAATAATATCCATTGGATAAGTTGTCAAGTACTCGAACATGTTTTGCTCCCAAATTCAACAGCAATTCCACCATATTGGAACCAATAAACCCGGCTCCACCGGTAATCAAAAAACTGCTCTGGGAAATTTTATCTTTAAATTGATTCATTTCTTAAATATTCGATTCAACACCTCAAAAATGCGCTCAAATTCATCCTCTCTTAGATTACTGCCACTGGGTAAGCACAAACCCTTTTCAAATAGCTCCACGCAGACATCTGAGCCGAAAAATTCACTTCCCTCGAAAACAGGTTGTAAGTGCATAGGTTTCCATAATGGGCGACATTCAATATTCTCCTTCTCCATCTCCAAACGAACGAATTCGCGATCAATTCCACCTGTTTTACTTGGGTCTATGATAATGGATGTCAACCAAAAATTGGAATAAAATCCGGAATTCGGCTCTGTTTGCAATTCAACTCCTTCAACATCAGCAAAAAATGCTCTGTAGCGTTGGTTATTGGCTCTTCTTTGAGCAACACGATCATTCAAAACCTCCATCTGACCGCGACCAATTCCCGCAACGATATTACTCATGCGGTAATTATATCCAATTTGCGAATGTTGGTAATGTGGCGCATTATCACGCGCTTGAGTGCTTAAAAAACGCGCTTTTTCAACGTAATCATTATTGCTAGAAACCAAAGCTCCACCACCCGAAGTGGTAATAATTTTATTTCCATTGAAACTCAATGCCGACATAACACCAAACGTTCCGCACATCTTTCCGTTGTACGACGAACCCAAAGCTTCTGCGGCATCTTCCACGATGGGAATTCCCGATGCTTTTGATATCGCCTCCAACTCGTCCATTTTTGCTGGCATTCCGTACAAATGAACGGGCATAATGGCACGGATATATCCTTTATTTCCCTGGGGTTCTTTTTTTCCGGGGATGCCATATCCTTGTCCAAGTAATGCATCAATGGCTTCTTTCAATGCGATAGGATCCATGTTCCAGGTATCACCTTCTGAATCTATGAAGGCAATTTTTGCACCTTGATACACCACTGGGTTGGTGGTTCCACAAAACGTAAAACTCTGCACCAATACCGCATCATTGGGTGTAACCCCGAGCATCACCAATGCCAAATGCAAAGCTGCTGTTCCGGATGTTAATGCTGCCGTGTAATAATTTTGAGAATCGTTTGATTTAACGTATGATGATAAATCATTTTCAAAGCTTGTAACATTGGGACCTAATGGCGCTACCCAATTGGTATCAAACGCTTCGTTTACATATTTTTTCTCTCCACCACCCATGTGAGGAGATGAAAGCCAGATTTTATCCATTTTGCTTTTTAATTAGGTCCTGTTCTCTCATAACAATTGGTCTTTCATCCACATCACGAAGAAAAATATAATCCGAATCAAACTCGTGCCTTCCTCTTACAATGGTATCTTTTTGACCTGTTAGATATTTAATTGTGTCACCAACCAAATCGAAACCAACTAAACCCATTATACCAGTGTAAGCCATATGACGAATATTAATCTCTGTAACTTTTAATTCACCATTCTCGTTTTCTTTTAAATCAAAACTATAAACACCATGTGCTTTTGTTGAAGTTCTTTCGCAAATGTATTCCATTACCTCTTCACAGAATTCTAACAGTTTTTCCTCATTAATAAATCTTCCAAATGAAGTATTACCCGTAACTTTTGATGGTGCAATGTCTGCCATAACATATTCCGCACAATGTAAACCAGCATTTTTGATTAGTTCACCATCTATATACAACATTTGATTTGCCAAATGACGGCCTGCTAAAAACTCACTCACTGTAAATTCAGGAACATCCTTATGAATAAATAACCAAGCTTCCAGTTCCTTTAAAGAATTAATTTTCAATGAACCTAATCCTCCAGAACCTACAGATGCCCTAATCCAACAAGGGAATCCTATTTGCGTTTCAACCATACTGAAATCTGCATTTGATTGATGCAATGTTACAGTTTTAGGAATAAAATTTGTTTCTTTTAGAAGATCAGACATGCGAGCTTTATTCATTAGGGAATCTGTATGTTCCAATGGAGGAATAATCGTAGGACATGGGAATTTCTGATTTTTCTTAAAATAATTACCCCATTCTTTAACCTCACTTTCTGGTTGAATAATTGCAAAATCAATTGAATAATCGCGTATAATTTTTTCAATTCTTTCCCAATAAGTTTCTTCAGTTGCTCTAGGTACACTTACTCTAAAATCAACTAAATTATGTAGGTAAAAACCAAGTGCCTTATGATTCACATCTGCACCAATCAATTTTGCACTAGGATAACTTTCTCTAATTCTGTGAGCAATAGATCTTGGTGTAGGACCACCGATACCAGTTATTAATATATTCATATAAAATTACTCTTAATTTTTTTATTTTAAACTTAATAGATGTTTTAATCCTTGATTAACAGGTAATTGCCATACTAGTTTACACCAATCATGATTTCCCTCGATCAGCCCTGGACCACTTGGTGTGACCACGATATCCCAACCAATTGATTTGTTTTGTGGGTGTTTCTTTGCGGCATTAATTGCTAAATTAATGCATTCTTCCCAAAATGGAATTTGAAATCCTACTATTTCTACTTTCGTTATTGGATGAACTTTCTCTGGTTCTAATGTTATATCACTATAAACACCAGGTCCACAAATAATTCCAGTTTTTTCGTCAATTGGTGCAGCAATATTTCCTGCTGCCATATTGTCAATATGCGAATTAATTGATATTCTCTGCCGACAACCCAAAATTTTAACTTTATTATCCTCTGATAACTCAGTAAAAATTCTAACTGTATTAACAGCTGATGGTGATAATCTATTCATTTCTTCATGTTGTTCAATGAATGATTCAACCATATCAAACTGATTTAATTTCATAAAATTGACTAATTCTTGAGGTTCAATTGCCTCACTCTTTATGATTTTCACAGATGTACCACATTTTCCATCTGATTGCTTGAATACGATTTTATTAAACTTTAATACTTCATTCGATAAACTAGTGTTATTCTCTAAATCTTTAAGTGTAAAAACTTTATTGACAAAAAACTCCCTATATGAATTAAAAAATTTTCTCTTATCATCTAAAATATCTCTTTTATCAATTGGATTCATGATTTTCTGGTACTCATACATGAAGCCAGTACCGGCCCATTTAAGCTTCTCATCATGATTTTTCTCAAAAAAACGGAATTGATAATACTCCAAAATTGAAATTTTATATTTCAATGAATTATAAAGAATCAAAAACCATTGATTAATAATACTAATACTGATTTCCTTTTCAGATTTCAAATAAGACTGAAAATGATTCAATTTTTTCCAATCTAATACCTTTAAATAATATATAAAATAAAATAATCTCATGACAATTTTTTTAATGATAAAACTTTAATTAACCCAAACATATATGATTTTCTTATTCCTGTTCCTTGCAACTGAAAACCAAGTTTTTCAGCTAACTTTTGAGAAGCTATATTTTCCGAATCTGTAACATACCATATATCACCTAAAACTTTAAGTTTCATTAATGAGTTAGATATACATTTGAAGGCGATGCCCTTTCCTTGATAATTCTTCTCTGTTACTACATAGGTTAATTGAACATCCTTTTTTTTCATAAAGGACCATCGGTAATATTTTGGAACAATGCAGAAAAAATGGGCTAACTCACCTTGATTATAAAAGAAACGAATTTCAAATTGATTGTTTTTAAATACACCCAAATAATGAAAAAACCACCATAAGATATATTTTTTTGGTAGCCTATTGTGGTAAATATTTCTAAATGATGGTTTCCAAGTTATTGTTTCTAAATCAAGCACTTGACTTTCAGCAATTCTGTTTTTATCATATTTGTAAATTAGATATTGCATTTTACTTTAGGATTAACTTTTGCAAATTATCCATTCCCATAAATTCAACATCAGGATATTTATTTACTACCCACTTTAGTAATTTTTCAAGTTCTAATAAAGAATTATTTCTAATTGACTCATCCATAAAACCAACAAAATTTATTCTATGTGAACTTACAATAGCGGGTTTATTCATTTTAAATGCAGCATCTATCATAGATTTGCATTTCTCTAATGCATTATTTTCCTGCGCTGGTTCAAAAACAGCATTTCTTATAATAAATGCCATGTTTAAATCTTCAACTTTCTTACCTAGCCACCTAAACTCCTTGCTTGATTCAAACTCTCTACATGAATGTTTTTTATATGCATATGTATCAATGGTTTTAATTCCACATGTGGATAGTAATTTATGATGACAAGAGCTCATTGTTGCTGAAGGTGGCATAAAAGAAGTTGCTCTGTAACCGAATACCTCCTCAAATTTATCTAAACCATCAGTAATTACAGTTTCTAGGAATGAATTCTCATTAAACTCTTTGAACCCGAATGCTATTGTAAATGGCGTTTCATTGGGCATCAATGTTAAACCAGCTAAACTCCTATTATTAATTGCAATCTTTAATTCTCTATCATTTGAATTTAGTCTTTTAACTAGTGTTTTATAGTTAAAATGTTCCCTTCCATGAAATTGCGGCAATAATATTTTTTCATCAATTCCTTGTTTCCATAAATCCCATGTTCCGGTATAAATTGAAGGATAATAATTTGCCAATTTGCTATATGTGATTGGAAGTGCTTCAATTTCTATATTTGAAAAATTGTTTTCTATAATTGCCTCAAAATCCAAATTACAAGGAACTGCAAACGGTGTGAAAACTGCATGTGAATTGTTTTTGTCTTTGACTGAAGTTAAAACATCAAAAAGAGCTTCCAAATCATACCTAGACTCTAGAGAATCATATTGATCAAATTTTGTACGAATCTTTAAGCCAGCGTTAGATAAGTTCTCACGGGCTTGCCTTGAATCCAAACGAACATTACCAAAATCGTCAACAGAAAAAACCAATATCTTTCGATTCGTTTTCCAACCTGGAATATTCTTTAAATGATTTATTATTGTTGCTTTAATTGACATCTTCAGATATTGCATGCATAATTGTAAAATACGCGTTTTCTGGTAAAAGATTATTTATAAAATAACTTTTACCATTTTTACCTAATCCTTCTGAAAATTCTTTATTCGAATATAATTCTATCAAGTTATTTTTCAATTGCATATGATTCCCAGCATAGGACCATAAACCGCACTTTTCTTTTTCCAATATCTCACCAAAATCAGTAGCTCTATCTAAGCTGGCTAATACCGGAATTCCTACATTAAAATAATCCAAAGCTTTGCTTGGTATATTTGGAATAGTAAATTTTTCATTTAAACTAATTAAGCCAACATTACAAGCGCTTAATAAATCTTGATACTCTTGTTTTGGGATGGTTCTCTCGATTTTAATATTTGCTAAACCTATTCGATTAATTTCTTTTTCCAAGTTATTCATCTGTACTCCTTCACCAAGTAACAAAAACAGGATTTCCGTATAACTTGATACTTCATCTGCGAGAGCTAATACATTTTCTAACTGTTGTGGTTTACCCATATTGCCGCCAAATACAACTACAAATTTGTTTTCCAATCCGTATTTGCTTTTTAATTTTTCTTTATTAAAACCAAATCCCAAATATTGCTTTTGAAAATTCTTTAACTCGTGAAATTTGGAAATAGGGACTTCTGGATTGTTTTTTAAAACATAATCTATATTCCCTTGAGACATACAACCAATAAAATCTGCCTCTTGATACAGTTTTTTCTCTTTTCTCTTGAAATATTTATGTAAAAGACCTCCCTCTTTTATAAAACCTAGATCCACTGCATTTTGAGGGAATATATCTCTTAATATTAAATAAAATTGTGATTTATTTTTCCTTTTTAATTTTGCAGCTAAATCTACCAAGGTAATTGGAGGAGTAGGGGAGATTATTAAATCAAAAGTCTTTCCTTTGTAAAATTTATTTATGGCTCTTCCAAATTGAAAGGGCAAAAGCAAATTGGATATTCCTTTTAAATAGTTAGGTACATTTTTAATGGGTAGTGTACTTACCCTTAGGACAGGTATGTTGTTTTCATTATAAATTCCTGTCTTATCGCTTCCCGGTGCCACTACGGTAACTTCATGGCCGTACTTTACAAATTCCTCTACTAAAGTCGTGTGCATGTTGAATGACTTATTCATATCGGGAAATGCAAACATGAGAAAAAGGACTTTCATTTTACTTCGTTAAGATATTTGAAATTACTGTAACTAGTTTCTCAAAGCGTTCATCCTGACTACCATAGTGTTTTAAAATCGCATCACCCAAAAAAATTTCTTCAACTGATATCTCATAATCTGTGAACAATTTTTGAAAAATTTGAGCTGTGCTTTTAGAATCCATTGGGTCGACGTAAATTGCATAATCACCGCATACCTCCCTTGCATATAGTTTATCTGCTACGACTAATTTCTTTTGAGCGCACATAGCCTCGAGATAACTTGCAGAAAATGTTTCTAATAAGCTTGGAACAAAAACAATATCAGAATCTGCTAATAATGTTTTAATATTTGCATAATTAAAAGGACCGATGTTTTCTACTAATTGAACCAATTTTAAATCTTCCAATTGGTTATGGATCTCAAGCCACAATTCGGAATTGGTTGGTAATGTTAGTATAAATTTAAATTCTTTGTTCGTAATTTTCTTCAATTCATTAATAATTGTAGGAATGAACTGAAATCCTTTATGTATGTAAGCTGCCCCAGGGCAAAAAATCCTTATTTCACTTTTCCCTAATAATTTTTCTAAACTAGGTTCATTTATAAAAAAGTCCTTTATTGAGGTGTCAAAAGCATTGGGGACAACAAAAAGTCGACTACTAGCTATTTTGGATCTTCTTTGAAAGGAATTTTTTGAAAATTCAGTCTGAAAAACGAAATAGTCGGCATTCTTTGAAAAGAAAAACTGAATGAATACATAGACATAATACTTGGCTATCGATAGTAAATTACCCTTTAGTTTAAAAGCAGACCAATCAGCATGTGTAATATAAGGATTACTTATACCTTGCAAATGATTACATGGAAATTTAACATATGCAGGGCCAGCCATAGTATAAACCAATTCAATAGAATTCTTTGAAACAAAATCCAACAGAATTTGTCTGGATTTTGAGGAACGTGCTGGAGATAAGTCAAATACAATTAATTTATCCTTTGGTATTTCAACACCCCAAGAATTTAAAATTTCCAAGACCTGGGGTGATATAGCATAATACCATTCATAATTTAAAAGAGCAATCGATTTTTTTATGAAAAATGCAGCGTTTTTTATTCCTCCTCCAACTACATTTGTTGAAGCATTAAAAAGGATTTTTATCTTCATCTCTATTCAATTATAAAATTGAAATAATCTGATACAATTTTCTCTTTTGAAAATTTCTGAGTTATTTTAGAACTAGATTTATTAAAATTTTCTCTTATTTTTTCATTAAAAATTAATTTACTTAATTTTTCCGAATAATTAGAAATATTCATGTTTTCAATTAAATAACCATTAACGTCATTTTCAATAATATCTGCAGGCCCAGCGATACAATCAAAACTTATACATGATAAACCACAACCCATTGCTTCTCCAAGAGCATTTGGAAATCCTTCTGATGTTGAAGTAAAAGCAAATATTTTACTTTGATTATAAAACTTTGAAACAACAGACTGATTGCCCCAAAATATTATCTTATCAGATACTAATGAATTTTTTGCTTGTTCTTTACATTTATCAAAAAACTCTCCTTCTCCTACAAACCACAACTCCCAATCTTTTGGATTAATTTCTTCAAAAATTTTAATCAGGAGTGACTGGTTTTTAGAAGATATAAATCTCCCAACATTCAGGATTACATTTTTTTTAGAACTGTAAACATCTTTTAAGATTGGAATGGGATTTCCAATTACACGAATGTTTTTATGATTAAATTTGCTCAAATGAAACTCTTTTGATTGACTAGTTTGAGCAACAATACCATCTGCATACGGATATAACAATTTATTTAAGTAGTCCTGCAACTTTCCATAACTAATTCCAGGCCTGCTTCTATCTGAAACAAACACTTTGGTTTTTAAACCTAATCCAGACAATATACACAGTGCATTATATCGCCCTCCAAAACTCAAATAACTTTTAGGTTGAATAGATTTTAATTTTTTTCTTAAATAAAAAATCGTCTTTAAATACGCAACGGTTTTTTTGTATTCTTTATAGTTAAAATTCGGTTTATGTATAATCACTCTTGAATCGATTTGATAAAACGAATTTCCTTGAATCAAACAAATTAAATGTACTTCAACATTATTAATATGTGCAAATTCGTTGGCCAAGGTTGATATAACTCTTTCAGCTCCACCTGAACTCAAATCAGCTGTAATCAGTGCTATTTTCAATTTGGGTTTAATCCCTTCAGTCATTACTTCCATTATAAAACTTATACCAATTCACGAAAGCTTCAATGCCTGTATTTAGGGTAGTTTTTGGCTTGAACGAATATTTTGCTTGAATTTGACTAATATCCGCAAAGGTTTTATAGACATCTCCAGCCTGCATTGGATGCCATTGAATTACAGCATCTTTTTTACAAGATATTTCTAAAGTTTTGATAAAGTCTAATAACTTCACGGGAGAATTGTTTCCAATATTTAAAACTTGACACATATTATCACAATTTTTACTGTTCAATACATTATAAATCCCCTGTACAATATCATCAATAAATGTAAAATCACGCATCAAATCACCATTATTAAAAACCCTGATTGGATCACCATTCATTATGGCTTTAGTAAATAGAAAAGGTGCCATATCGGGTCGACCCCATGGACCATATACAGTAAAAAAACGCAAACCTGTTGTTTTTAATTTATACAAATGACTATAAACATGTGCCATTAATTCGTTGCTCTTTTTTGTAGCTGCGTACAAACTAATGGGATGATCAACATTGTCACTTTCAGAAAAAGGGACTTTTTCCTGGTTGCCGTAAACAGAAGAACTTGAGGCATAGATTAAGTGTTTAATATTATTTTGCCTGCATGCTTCAAGTATATTAATAAATCCGACAATATTAGATTGTACATAGACTTTGGGGTTTTCAATGGAATACCTAACGCCAGCTTGGGCTGCCAAATTGACTACAATATCAAATTTCTCTTTTGAAAAAAGACTGTCTAATTTGTTGTCATCAATCAAATCTATTTGCCAAAATAGAAATTTTGAAAAAGAACTTTGATTTTCAAGCTTTCTCAAAAAACTCTCTGATAAGGTATTAATACCAAGCTCTTCTAGTCGATCCAATTTGAGTTTAACATCATAGTAATGGTTTAAATTATCAATACCATAAACTTGAAACCCTTCATCTATTAACTTTTTACAAAGATGAAATCCTATAAAACCTGCGGCACCTGTGACTAATATTTTCATTTATTTATCATTATCAATCATCCATTCTTTCCACCACATCTGAAACATAAGTAGATACCAAATAATTGGTGTATAGTGAAGTTGATTCTTTTTAAATTTTTCGATCTCGCTTATAAGAAATTTAACATTAAACAAACCCGATAATGACAATGCGTCTTCAGATAAATACTCATCGATCAAATAATTCAAGTCATTTCTTAGCCACGTGTAAATAGGTAAACTAAATCCTGTTTTAGGCCGATCCATCATTTCTTTTGGGATAAAATCATGTACTATGTCCTTTAGGATACGTTTTCCTGTGCGACCATCGTATTTAAACTCTAAGGGGATTTGTGCAGCAAACTCTGCAAGTCTATGATCTAGTAAAGGTTCTCTGCCTTCTAAAGAAACAGACATAGTTGCTTTGTCTACTTTGGTTAAAATGTCATTATGTAAATAGGAATTAAAATCAATAGCCATGGCAACTTCGATTCCACTTGAAAATCCTTGGTTATCAATATTAAAGCTTGATTTATGAGAATAAATACTGGATTTGAAAATTTTATCAATATACCCCTTAGGTTTTTCAGCCATCGCTTGAAAAAGAAAAGCGAATTTATCTATTTCATTCAAATTACGCGATTGCATGACTTTAAATACCTGATGGTAAACTCTAGAAGAATTAACGGCTATCGCATTTTCAAAATACTTTAATACTGAACTCAATGTTTTTCCAGCAAAGTCAGGAACTCTATCTACTTTTTTTGAATACGTATTTAAATTAAAATAGGATTGATAACCACAAAAAAGTTCGTCTCCCGCGTCTGCCGATAGGGCAACTGTAACCTGTTGTTTTGCTAATCTACTCACCAAAATAGTTGGTATTGCAGAACTATCACCAAATGGTTCGTCATAGAAAAACGGCAATGTAGGAATGATGTCTTGTGCCTCTTTAGTTGTGCATATGTAATCTGTATGATCTGTTCCTAGATAAACGGCTGTTTCTTTTGCATAAGGAGCCTCATTATTACCTGTTTCAAAACCTATTGTAAATGTTTTTAAGGGTATTTTACTGTCCTCTTGTAACATTGCTGTTACAACAGTACTATCGTATCCTCCACTCAAAAAAACTCCAACTGGAACATCTGAAACCATGCGATAATTAAATGCAGATTTCATCAGATTTTTAACTTCTTCCTTAGCTTCTTGATAACTCAGCGCCAGTTTAGGTTTTCTGTAATACTCATTAATGTTCCAATATTCTTCTGTTTGGACAATTTGATTGTTTAAACTAAGGGACAAAATATGTCCAGGGCTCAATTTGTATGTGTTTTTAAAAATTGTATGCGGTGCAGCTATGTAACCATATTGAAAATAATTTGGCAAAACAGCTTCACCAATCTCTTTTTTAAATCGAGGGTGAGCCATTAAGGCTTTCAACTCAGAACCGAATAATAACAAACCGTTTTCAAAATAATAGTAAAAAGGTTTAACTCCTGCCCTATCCCGAACTACTGTTATATTCTCATTTTCTTTATCATATATGACGAATGCAAACATACCAATAAATCTATGTATACACTTAATACCCCACTTTTCAAAGCTTTGTAAAATTACTTCTGTGTCCGTTTGAGTTTTAAAAACTTGACCTAATTGCTCGAGTTCATTTCTTATTTCTTTATAATTATAAATTTCACCGTTAAATACAATAGTTAAATTATTGTGGAACATCGGTTGATGTCCTGCTGAACTCAAATCAATTATACTCAACCGTGCCTGCCCTAATCCAATTAGACAATTTTTCTCATACAATAATTCGACACCCGAATCATCAGGACCTCTATGTTTCATAGAGGATACCATCTTTCTTAGTATTTCCTCCGAACTATCAAATTTAAAATCCACAAAACCAGTTATTCCACACATATTAATTATTTAAAATTTCTCTACCAAGCTCATCCGTGCTCAAAAACTCCACGTCAGGAAATCTCTTCAAAATAGAATCCAGTAATTCTTTGAGAAGCATAAGGTTTTGATTTCGATTCTTTTGACTTAAACTTCCAATGTAGTTTACTCGATGTGAACTAATTATAGCTGGCTTTCTCCAAAAAAAAGCAGTCTCTATTTCTTTTAATGCAGAGCCAACTAAATTGCTTGATCCTGATTCAATTTGTTCAAAATTCACATTACGTACTAAGTAAACCATTTTACTTATATTCTTTTTACCCAAATAATGACGTTTGATTTGGAAGTTGTTTTCACCGAAAATCGGTTGTCGCTGAGCCCTAGATCCCTGAATAATTTGAACGCCGTTAACTTTAAAATGAGGCTCCAACTCACTATTCCAAGTGTAACAAGGTGCAATAATGGATTCGGATTGAAAACCCCATAAATCTTTAAATACTCGCAATCCTTCCTTAATTGAACTTTCTATATAAAACATATCCTCTGTAGAATAGGCTGCCATTGAATCTAAACATTCGTAACGACAAGAGTTTCCTCTATTGTCATTTATTGTAAACATTCTATTATCAAATGCATCTAAAAAGTTTCTATCTTTTTGTCTTAATTTTTTTAGCCAATTGTTCACATGAACGTGTTCTCGACCATGAAACTGTACTTGAAAAACGCCACTCAGTAAGCCTTGTTTATATAATTGAATGACATTATCTGACTTGGGATTTCTTTTAAGTGTTTCAGTGAAAATTTCAAATTGATACTGTTCGAAATTACTACCTTTAATTTTTTCAAAATTTGGGTTTCCAACAATATTGTTTATTGTAAACTTAGCATAATTTCCGTTTTTATCTTTAACACTTGATAAAACATTCATTAATGCAAGTAAATCTTCATTTTGCTCTAATGCATCAAACTGATTATAAATAGATTTATCTACTGGATGGCCAAGTTGCTTTAATTTTTGATAAGCCTCCTTTGAAGCCATTCGAATCATTCCCCAATCATCGCTTTCAAATACCACTAATCTACGATTAGTTCTCCATCCGGGAATATTAACAAGATTACTTTTAATCGTTTCTTTAATACTACTATTCACTCCAAACAACTCGCTTAATGTAACTAGTATAACTCAAAATTATTCGAACCATCTTCTCGCTAACATTTGGCATAGAATAATCATTAACTTTTCTCATACTTCGATTCGCTCCTATTTCTTGATTCTTTAAATGTTCAATAGCTTGCAAAATTCGTTCAGGGTTTAAACCCGTCATCATTACTGATGCCTCTTCCATAGCTTCGGGTCTTTCATGTGCATCGCGAATATTAACAGCTCTAAAATTCATGATGGATGATTCCTCACTAATAGTTCCGCTATCACTTAATACAACAAATGCGTTCTTTTGAAGTGAGTTATAGTCGGAAAAACCCATTGGTTTCTGCCATTGAATTAATCCGTTCAATTGCTTAGAACTGGCAGAATTTTGTAACTCATCCAATTTCTTTCTAGTTCTAGGATGTGTGCTAACAATGATGGGATATTCATATTTCTCAGCCAATAAATTCAGCGTGTCCAATAAACCATCAAAATTCTTCGGATTGTTGATGTTCTCTTCTCTGTGAGCTGAAACGATAAAATACTTGCCCTTTTTTAGCTTTAATTCTTCAATTGTATTGCTAGATTCGATTTTTGGCATGTAGTAGTTCAACACTTCAAACATGGGCGATCCCGTTTTAATTATTCTATCCGCCGGCAAACCTTCACGTAATAAATACTCTCTGGCAATATCCGAATAGGTCAAATTGATATCGGAAACATGGTCAACTATTTTTCTATTGGTTTCTTCCGGTACTCTTTGATCAAAACATCGATTACCTGCCTCCATGTGGAAAATAGGTATGTGACGCTTCTTCGCTGGTATGGCACACAAACACGAATTGGTATCCCCCAAAACCAAAAATGCATCTGGTTTCACTTCCTCCAAAATGGGATCAATATTGATTAATATCTGACCCACGGTTGCAGTCGCAGTAGCCCCGGCAGCATTTAAGAAATAATCCGGTTTTCTAACACCCATGTCTTCATAGAAAACCTCATTCAGTTCATAATCATAATTTTGTCCTGTATGAACGGTAATATGTTCAATTGCAGGACTATCATCTAACGCTGCCATTACTCTTGAAAGTCTTATGATTTCAGGTCGAGTTCCGACAACGGTCATTACTTTTAGTTTTTTCATATCAAACGGTTTCAAAATAAGTATCTGAATCTAATGGATTGTAGGGTTCATCAATCCAAAATATGGTATAAAGCTCATCAGAGCCGATATTTTTAATATTGTGTGTATACCAAATAGGCATATCTACATAAGCAGGTGTATCTCCATCCAAATCAAAGCTCAGCACTTCATCAGTTCCAACTCGTCTCAACTCAATTTTTGCTTTCCCTTTTATTACTGCAAATCGTTCAATTTTACGAGTGTGAAAGTGATTTCCTCTGGTTACACCTGGCTGAGTGGTTGAAAAAGATGTTTGACCGGGGATTCCAAGTCGAGCTATTTCAACAAATGCACCCCTGTTATCTTCATGTTTAATAAATTTTTTGGGGAAATAGGACTTTACATCCATATAACATCTGAATGTGTTAAATAATTGATGTTCAAAATTGTTACCTAATTTGGGAATTTCTCCTTTTTGTATATACGTATTCTCAAAATAGTTTATTAATGATAAAATTTCTGAAACTTTCGCCTCATGTCGATGATTAATTTTCAGCTCATGTGTATTATCATTTGAATTGATTGCTACAATAATTTCTTGAACCAAATCACCAACATATATGAGTTTCAATAATCCATCTACTTCTATTTTGGGTTCTTCACCGCGAGAAACTTGATGACAAAATGTTGCAATAACTGAATTATAATAGGGCTGACCGAATGGGCCGAACACATTAGGAATAATTAATCCTGAAAAACGACCCTGATAATCATTTGCCCATTTGGATAGTACCAATCTAGCATCCCGTTTCGATTTTCCATAAATATTATCTCTTTCTTCTTGAGTAGAAGAAGATATGATGACATGTGCTTTACTAGAAGTTCTAATCAAAGAATCCCTAAGTTTTTTAACTAAACCCGTATTTGTGTTATAGATTTCTTCCGGATCATTGTGCCGATTTAAGGCAGCTAAATGAACGATTACATTACAGCTTTTTACGAATTGATCCAGACTATATTCATCAGAAAAATACTCTCTGTCAAAATCAATAATTTCAAACGCTGATGGGAATAGTCTTAAAGTGTTAATTAAATGGTAACCAACAAATCCGTTCTGACCAGTAATTCCAACCTTCTTCATCAATTCTTATGCAACAATAAACTCTTCAATGTCTTGACCAAAAATTTCTTTCTTCACAACACCCAAACCGCTGATTAATTTCTTCACTCCTTCTACGTCTAGTTGCTGGGTATTGTGTGAATGATAATCTTCAATCTTTGCTACGTCTTGTTCCCCTTCAGAGAAATACATGGCATAATTTAGGTCCCTATTATCAGCAGGAACGCGATAAAAATCTCCCATATCTTCAGCTTTCAACATTTCTTCACGAGTACAAAGAGTTTCATACAATTTCTCTCCATGTCGAGTTCCAATAACTTTAATCTCATTGTCAGCATTTGCTAATTCTTTTATTGCTTGAGCTAGATCTCTAATGGTGGCAGCAGGAGCTTTGTTTACAAATAAATCCCCGGAATTTCCATTTTCAAATGCAAAAAGAACCAAATCAACAGCATCATCCAAACTCATTAAAAAACGTGTCATATTCGGATCTGTAATAGTTAACGGTAATCCTTTTTTAATTTGATTTATGAATAATGGAATAACTGAACCTCTAGATGCCATTACATTGCCGTATCTAGTAAGGCAAACAACTGTTTCCTTTAAGTTTCTTGCCTCAGCGATGGCAACTTTTTCCATCATGGCTTTGGAGATGCCCATAGCGTTAATTGGATAGGCCGCTTTATCTGTGCTTAAGCAAATTACCTTTTTTACACCATTTGAAGCTGCCGCTCTAATTACGTTTTGAGTACCTTCTACATTGGTTTTAACTGCTTGCATAGGGAAAAACTCACAAGATGGAACTTGTTTCAAAGCCGCTGCATGAAAAATATAATCTACCCCTCTTGTTGCTGGTTCAACAGAATTGAAATCCCTTACATCACCAATATAAAATCTGAGTTTGGGACTTTTCAATTGATTTCTCATATCATCTTGTTTCTTTTCATCACGAGAAAAAATACGGATTTCCGAAAAGTGATCTGTTTTTAAAAATCGTTGTAAAACGGCATTTCCAAAGGAGCCAGTACCGCCTGTTATTAACAGTGTTTTATTTTTAATCATTACTATAATTGTTTAAGAAAATCAAATAGTTTTTTTGCTTGAATATCTTTGTTAAACTCTCTTTCTGCAACTTTCCGTCCATTTAATCCAACTCTCCGGGCATTTTCTTTATCACTTAGAGCTCTTATCATGGCATCAGCAAAAGAATTCACATCACCAGGTTCAGCAAAAAACACAGATTCATTGTCGACCAAATAATCTGGAATTTCACCAACTCTTGTGGCACAAACAGGATTTCCTGTCGCCAAGTATTCTCCTAATTTGGTTGGAAATCCACCCTGAGCTTGTTTGGAATTTGGTCTTGGTAGAACCAGCAAATCAGCATTACAGATTATATTAGGTATTTTGTCACGTGGATATTCTTTCATCCACAAAACTCTTTTTTCCAACTGAAATTCCTTTATTAGTTTTAAGTGATTTGGTGTATCGTAATTGTATCCACCCACCAAATATAATTTATAGTTTGGATATTTATGTTTTATTATATTAAATGCGTTGATAATAGTGCTTACACCATCTTTGGCATCATTCATTACTCCAACAAATGCTAAATAAGGAGATCTGAATTCTTCTAAAGCTTTTTTAGGTTGCTCAAATCTTTCCAGATCTACAGTCATTGGAAGATGTAAAAATCTAGGATGAGGTTGAGGAAAATCTTGATAGTGTTTAATTAGTGTCTGTGTCATAAGTGCCATCCCACTTAAAGAATAAAAAGTCTTTTTTTCAAAAGTTCTTTGTATGTAATCACCTTGCCAACGTTGTAAAAAATTTCCTTTGTTGTGATTGTGAATATCCAAAAATTCACTCATTTCAGTAAATAACTTTAATTGAGGATTTTTATTCCTTAATTGAATTGCTAATTTCAAACTTAAAGATGATGTGTCTAACCAAATGATTGAGTGATTAATGTTTAATTTTCTAATAAGTACTTTTTTGAGTTTAACTGATCGAATGTTATGACCTATGTATTTATAATACCGTATTTTCCAATATCCCTCAATTAAAGTAGGTAATACATATTCATAGGCAATATTTTTAAAAGTACCGCATTGTCCAAACTTCTCCCTTTCATTAAAATGTGTATAACCTCCAAAAATCAATAAATTTACTTTAGTACCCTGATTTGCTATTCCTTCAATCAAAGTAAGTAAGCGATTAGCAGAAGCTGAATTTTGATAATAGGGATTTGAAGTAAGAACTAAATTAATCTCCAATTTAATTATTCTTATTAACTATGTTTTTATAAACAGACAAATATTGATTAGCTACTTGCTCATGATTATGCCTTTTCAGGGCACGTTTTCGAGCATTTTCACCATATAAAATAGCTTTATTATAATTACTTCTTAAATCCATAATTGCACCTGCCATTACCCAAGGATCTCCATCTTGAATTAATATACCTTCCTCACCATCTTTTAAAACACTACCAGTACCACCTGCAAAAGTTGCAATACTTGGTATACCCAAAATCATTGCTTCACATAGATTATTTGGACTATTCTCAATGTGAGAAGGCATTACATATAGGTGAGATTCAAGTAAGTTACTTACTAGATTGTCTTCGTCCAAAGAACCTAAAAGTTTAAAGCCTGAATTTGGGAATTTTCCACCAAGAAATTTTTTACATATTGAAAATACTAAACTATCTTTATCTACACCAGCAATTCTCCATTCGACATCAACCAAATTTTTCTGTAATTCACTTATACAATGAAAAACGGTTTCTAACCCTTTATAGTAATTATCGCCATTTGTGGTAAAAATAATAAGTTTACCGCTTTCGTAAGGATTTGACCATTTTGATTTATAAAAAGAATCTCTTAATAACTCATCTCCGATAAAATAATGACTTTTGGGAGATAATGTCCTCGTTAATCTAAAATCCCAATCCGTTCTCCCGATCACATATTGAATTTCTTTCATTCTTTCAAATTCAATTAATGCCATTTTTGAAAGTCTGTTCTTGCTTTTTTTAAAATATTCAAAACCAATAATGAAATTCTTAAAACTAAAGGTCTTAATTTGATATAAATACTTACCGTAAAAACCAGAATAATACTTATGATTATACACTGTCAGATTGCCCTGAATTGAAACAACTATTGGAATATTCGTCTTGTTTAACAGACAAAGAAACGAATTTTCAGTCCCATGAATGTGAATAATGTCTGGTTGAACTTCACGAATTATATTTAGATACAAATTCAAAAATTCATCATCAGTCACAGAAGTAAAAAACCTTTTCTTAATTAAATCTAATAGCAAATTTCCAGAATAAATTGGATAATAATTTGTGTTCTTATAAGTAAAACCATCATGCCTATATGGATAATGAAAGGCTACGTATAAGTCTATCCGTTCACTCATCTCAGAATTAAGAGCATTCAACCAACCACCTGTACCTTTGATTTTTGAATTCCCATTTATGAACTCTGCACCCAATGCTGGAGTGTTTGAAAACCATAAAACCTTTATCATTTATCCTCTAATATTCTTATAATTTCTAAATCGGAAATCCCTCGAAATTCCTTCGACAAACAAAATGGCATTGAAAACCAAACAAGAAAATAACGTAAACTTACTTCAGGGATACCAAAGCCAATCATATCTATTAAATTTATTAATATTAATATACCGCAAGCCTTTACAATTAAATTGTTTGAAAATAAAATAGCTTTATAAAAACAATATAAACTAACTAGAGTCAGACACAAAACATAAATTAAACCAAAATTTAATATTAGTTGCAAATATCCATTTTCAATTCCGTATCGTTGACCACTTCCCAATCCCGTCACACTTGATTCATCAATAGCTAAATACGTTGAATAAAAACTACCATACATACCACGTCCATATAAAAAATCGTCGCCATTTAAAATTATATCGTCAAAAAAATCTTCTATCACATTCTCTCTACTTTCTATCCCAGTAGAAACGCGTTCAGCAAATAGAGAAAAATCTGGGTTAAAAATGATATAAAATAAAAATCCATTTGCGATTATTAAGAAAAGACTTATTAAATTTCTAATTCGATTTAAACGTACAATAATTGTTCTAGAAAAAAAAACTAAAAATAAATTAAAAATCATAAAAGATCCGAAATACAATACCATATTCCGCCTTGCGTGAAATAACATAAAAAATATCGAAATTAAAAAAACGAATAATATTATTCGTTTTTTAGTTTTATTAAAATAAGGCATTAAAATTAGAAAAAAACCAGAGACACCAGCAGTTGCACGAATCAATATTTCTGGCGAACTTGTTTTTGTAATATAACTTGCAAATTCTTTGACCAAGAAAGGTATTGTGAATAACATTATTAGATAACTATATTTTAAAAAATACCTCCAATATTCTAATCTAGGTTTTATCAGCATTAAAAATGGAAATGAATACAATAGCGCTTTTTCGCCAATAAACTGTTTTAAGTTAATATAATTCTTATCTTCTTTTATTAATTCTGGTAATCCAATTATCAATGACCTAGTAATCATAATAAATATAACTATGTAAAGAATTAGGAAGAATTTCGAAATAAATAAAGTATTTAAATTCGAAAAACTCGAAATTTTAAAAAACAATAAATAGGACGCATATACTGTAATAATGTACCGCGCTATTGGTAAATTAAAGTTAAACGAAGATTGAAGAACTATTAATAAAACATATGCACAGATCAACAAAATAAAGCGCTCAAATATTTTATCAGTCAATTTCACACGTTTCATTAATTATTAGTAATCCTTTACTTATACTTTTTATTCAGTATATTTATAAACATCCCTATTTTTAAATATTTAGTTAGTATTTTAGGTTGAACGATCATGCCTACAAAACTGGTTAAAATTAAAGCATAAATTATAGCATTAACATTCCCAACTAACTTGTCAAACAAAAAACATCCACCAATATAAAATATAATTTCTATTGGGGTAAATCTGACGAATAAATCAATTTTACCAATCGCATTCATGAATGTACTCATTGGGTTTATTAAGACATTCATAATTGTATAAACACCAATTGATATTGTTAATTGGTATGGTACTACTATTTTATTTCCTAACCAAATTCCATAAATAAATGGTGAAAATAAAATCAAAATGATAGTAACTAAACTGACAAAAATTGCTAAAATCATAGATTTTCTCAAACTTCGATTTATCCAGTTCAAATTGTGAGTTGAATATTCTTTTGTAATAAATGGGATTAAAGGGGTTGTAAATAGGTTTATAAAAAGAATAGGTAGACTAAAAATACTATTTGCAATATGATAACTAGCTACGAATCTTGGACCATAAAATCGAGTAATTACGAAAGGTATACTTGCATAGATAATTGTTGATGTAATCTGGAGAATAAAAAACTTGAAACTTAAATTAAATAATTCTGCTGACTCTTTAAATTGAATATGTTTAATTGAAGGTTTTAATAATGGTAGATTTAATTTAAACGTTATTATTGTTGAGATCACATTTATTAACACAGGACTCACCGTTACAACTAAAACAGCTAACTCTAATTGACCCTTTTGAGTAAAATATGAAAGTGTTAATATTCCTATCAGAGTAAGTAAACTACTCGAGATTTGTAGAATATTTCCTACTGATGATTTGCCATGTGCTTCATAAACAGTCTTAACAATGTCCAATACAAAATTTATAATAAAGCATGTTACAGCATAAAACATAATTCTAACATATACCGTTTTACTTATTATATGACTATTCAATATTTCAGGCCAATTAATACTTGGATTTATTAAAACAAAAATAAACCAAACTAAAAAGAAAATAATACTCATAATAAAATACGTAGTGCTAATTAGCCTCTTTGCTTTATCTATTTTATTTTCAGCTAGGGCGGAAGACAAATAAAACCTTAATCCACCTCCTATTCCAAGATTAAATAATCTAAACCAATTCACAATTGATGTAATTGCGACCCAAATTCCAAATTGGTCTTGATTTAAATATGATAACATTAATGGTACATAACAGAGAGAAATTAAAATACCTATTCCCTTCAATAAATAGGAAAGTAAGACCTGCTTCTTCGCAAGACTGTATGACTTGAATTTAAAATGTTGGGAATTAATGTTGACCATTTACTTAAATACTTAGTGTTTTTTTGACTATCCTTATTTTACTTAAAGACGTAAATCAATTATTTCTTTAGGTAATACTCCTTTTACATCATACAGGACACCAGATTGAATATGATTTCTTATATCGATATTATCAAATTCTTTATGCGCAACCGCCAGAATAGCAGCTGAATATTGAACATTTGGTAATTCATTTTTCACAACCAACCCATACTCATGCATAACTTCCTCAGGATTTGCCCAAGGATCAAAAACATCTACCTCTATATCAAAAATTTTCAATTCATTGTAAATATCAATCACCTTTGTATTCCGCACATCCGGGCAATCTTCTTTAAAAGTAAAACCCATAATCAACACCTTTGAACCAATAACTTTGATGTCCTTGCGCATCATTAACTTTACTACTTCGGTGGCCACGTATTTTCCCATTCCATCATTCACCCTTCTTCCAGCTAAAATAATTTCAGGATGATAACCAACCTCCTGTGCTTTTTGGGCCAAATAATACGGATCCACACCAATACAATGTCCCCCAACCAATCCGGGTTTGAATTTCAAGAAATTCCATTTCGTACCCGCTGCCTCTAAAACTTCGTGAGTATCTATACCCATCAAGTTGAAAATCTTTGCCAATTCATTCACAAAGGCAATATTGATATCTCGTTGTGAGTTTTCAATTACTTTAGCGGCTTCAGCCACCTTTATGGAGCTTGCTTTATGAGTACCAGCTACTATGACTGATTTATACAAATCATCTATATAGTCCGCCACCTCGGGAGTAGAACCAGACGTTACTTTCAAAATTTTAGTCACCGTATGTTCTTTATCACCCGGATTGATACGCTCAGGCGAGTAACCACAAAAAAAGTCTTGATTGAAGTTCATACCACTTACCCTTTCTAATAATGGTACCATTTCCTCTTCCGTGACACCTGGATAAACTGTACTTTCGTAAATTACTATGTCATTGGGTTTTAAAACGGAAGCAATGGACTCACTGGCCTTTATCATTGGAGTTAATACGGGTCGATTGTATTTGTCTGTCGGAGTAGGTACCGTAACGATAAAAACGCTACATTCAGCAATCATAGATAAATCTGTGGTTACACTTAAACCAACATGAGAATCATTTTGAAACAAAACTCTCTGAAGTAAATCGTCCTCTACCTCCAAGGTATGATCTTTTCCTTGTCTAAGTTCATTAACACGTTGTGTATTTATATCGAAACCAATCACAGAATACTTTTCTGCAAAAGCCACCGCCAAAGGTAAACCCACATAGCCCAGACCAATGATGGCAATTTTAGGATTATTATTGAAGTTCGTCATTTTAAAACTATTTATATTAAACGTAAGCTGGGAATATACTCCCAATTAGGTAAATCCTGAATATCTGAATAAACAGCCACCCGTATTTTTCTATGCAATATGGGTTCTGCTTTTCGGATGAGTTCATGCAAATACAATTGATCTACTTTACCCACCACTACCAAATCCATAAATGGACCGGTTTTCCCCTCTGCCCAATCGTGTGTAAGGTACACTTGCTCCACCTGACCTATGCGATCAAATACTTTTTCTATTAGCGCATCCAAACCAAACTGTTTCAAGATAAAACCCCGCAAATTATTAAACAATGGGTGATTGGGATTAGCTCTGTATTGTTTTTGATTGCTTTCGGATTTCTCAACCGTCTCAATCAAGTTTACCGAACTGAGCTTATTTAACTCCAGACGTACCGTATTTGAACTCACCCCAAATTCCTTTTCCAACCCACGTAGGTACACTACATTATTGGGATTGAGAAAAAGTTTGGTTAACAATTTAACTCGGATTTTACCCTGAATTAATGTTTCTATCATGATACAGCTTCGCCACTTCAGTTACACAAGTATAAACTGATACGATTTTGAGTAACAAAAATACTCATTAGCTTTTAAGCTATGATTAAAAAGGAATAAACGGCTAAAAAATTTTGTAAAAGCACTATTTTTTCTTTTTCGCTTTATTTCTGTAACCCACAAAAGCCAAAAAAGGTGCAATGATGATACCATTGAATTTATCTAACCATGGATTCTTTGCCTTAGTTTCCGAACCGTAATAGCCATATCCATAGCTGTAATTGTAGGTTCCGTATCCATATCCATAGCCGTAACCATAACCATTTCCATAGCCATAATTGTACCCATAACCATAGCCTGAAATCCCCCCGCGAATACCATTCAACAATACATTCATGTTCTGAATTCGTCCTTCTTCATAATATCGATTCAAAATATGCACAATGGCCTCTCGAGGAGTATAGCCCTGTCGTACTACAAATACGGTAGAATCAACAAACTTAGCAATTTCTTGTGCATCGGTTACCAAGCCCAATGGAGGACAATCAATGATGATATAATCGAAATCCTTGGATAATTCATCCAATAACTGGGCATACAATCCATTCAAAATCAACTCCACCGGATTGGGAGGAATAGCTCCTGCAGGAATAACCCAAAGATTTTCAGTGTCTTTTACGGCAAAAAGAATTTCATCCTTGGTTGAACTGCCCGATAAATATCCACTTAACCCGGTTCTTCTCGATACATTCAGATAACGAGCCACATTGGGTTTACGCATGTCCGATTCGATGACCACGGTTTTCTTGCCGGCTAAAGCAAAAGAGAGAGCGATGTTGGTAGCGCAAAACGACTTACCCTCACCGGGCAAACTCGATGTCACCAAAATTCGATTGCAACGATTTTGTTGTGAGAAAAAGCTCAATTGCGTTCTCAAACCCCTAAACTGCTCCGCAATCAAGGTTCTGTTTCCATCTTTTACCACCAGAGGAGAATCGGTTCGGATTTCAACGATTTCACCAATGATAGGAGCGTTAGTGCGATTTTCAATCTCAGTGCGAGACAATACACGGTTATGGATGGTACTTTTCAAGAACAATAATACCAATGCCAAGGTTGCAAAACCCATTGTAAATAATCCAACCGTTTGTGGAACTTTAGGAGAAACCATTTCACCTCCGAATGGCTCACGAACAATTCGAATATCACTTAAGGTACCAGCCATTTGGATGGCGGCTTCTTCGCGTTTCTCCAACAAGAACTTGTATAATGCATTTTTAATTTCTTGCTGACGGGTTATGTCCAACAATTCCCGTTCCTTGGAAGGAATGCTTCTCATTACATCGTCATACTCCCGGTTGTATTTCGAATAATCCCCTTGAGCCTTGCGTTGAATGGTCAACAGATTATTTCGGGTGTTTTGTATGATTTCAAGAAGCGATGCTTTGTAGGTATCTATTTCCTTTTTGATCAATCGAACCAGATCGTTATTGGGACCATTGTTTGACAAAGCCACGGAATATTTGTTTTCGGCTTCATACAACTTATCAAAATAGGAATTCAAATTTGCATCCGTCAATCCAATGGAACTGGGAACCATACCCGGTTTGGAAATCCTGCCCTTTACATAACGCTCCAGATCATCCAGAACAAACAGTTGCAATTCGGTTTGTGCATTGAGTTGATCCCCAGATTCTAATTTTCTCAAAACTCGCTGTGCATCAATTGAAATGCGCTGCACATCATTGTTCTTTTTGACCGATACCATGCGTGACTCAATGCTGTCCAAATCTTTGCCAATGTAGGAAAGTCGATCGTCGATAAAATCCATGGTAAAACGCGCTTTTTTGCGTTTTTCGGCTTGGGTTTCTTCCTGGTAACTTTCTACTATGGCATTCAAATGATTCAAGCTCTTGAGTTTGGATAAGGAAATTACTGCTAAGTTGATGATGCTGGATTTTTTATCGGTTTCCACTTTCAAAGAGGATTGCATTTCCTTGGTAGCATCATCCAATGAAAGAATATTGATAAATAGGGATCTAGCTTTACCATTTTTAAAATCGGCAAAAGCCGCTTTTTTTGCACTGGAGTTGATGCTCACCAATATGCGATTTCCTTTCCAATCAAAAACCTGACCGATTGGATACTGGTTATTGCCAATTACCAACTTGTTCTTGGCAAAATCGAAATCAAATCGTTCTTTGACCGATACAGCCGAATCAGGATTGATCAAACTAATTTTTAAAACTGGATCATCGCTGTAAACTTCACTGCTCCGAAATCTACCCACCGCAATAATTCGCACCTGAGATTCCGCCTTCTTAACTGCTCGGCGCATCACCCTTGCCCCTTTCAGCACTTCCAACTCGTCTTCATTGCTGGTGTTTGATTTACCCGTTACCGCTTTTCGCAACAAATCGTCGGTGGTTTCTTCTGATGCATCTTTTAATAGAATACCTGCATCCACCTTGTACTGAGGTACTTGGTAGCGAATGTAAATTCGCGCTGTAAAAAATCCTACTAGAGCGAAGGTCAACAACACCGGCCAATAGGGTAAATAATCCCGTAAAAAGGTTTCAATTAACTGCTTATTTGTGTTTTCGTCTTTTTGTTCAATGACGATTTTATTGTTGGTTGACTCACTCATTAGTTACTCAAATTATTGATGAAAAGATACAGCACCGTAAGGGTACTGGTTATGGTGGCTACATAGCTAATTAGCTGTATATTGGTCTCCAAAAATTTACGCTTGTTGGGTTCCACATACACAATATCGTTGGGTAATAAATAAAAGGCCGGAGAGGAGAACACGCTACCATCAGTTAGGTTGAGGCGATACGTTTTTTGTACATTATCCACTTGGCGAATCACCAAAATATTATCGCGTTTATCCATCCAAGTTACCCCATTCACCATTCCCAAGAATTGCAAAATATTGGTTTTGTTGTTGGCAATAACAATAGTAGAAGCTCTATCGGAAGTCATGTAAGTAACCCGAAAGTTCAATAATCGAACAGAAGCGATGGGTTCTTTCAAATAGGGCAGTAACCAAACTTGCAAAGAATCCCTCAAACGCTGTTGTGTGTATCCCAATACATTGACAGCCCCCAACTTCGGATAATCAATTTCACCGGCTTCATTTACTAAGTACCCAATCAAAGCCCCCCCTTGAGGACCATTCATCAAATTCGCCATGGCTATACCTGCATTTCCTCCAGCTCCCAGTCCCACAGGTATATTGAAATACTCTGCGCTTTGTTGATCCAAAGCGTAAATGCGAATTAACAACTGATCCCCGCGTTGAATAACGGGATCGGGCTGCTGCATAGAAACATTCGCAGTACTATCTGCCAGTCCTTGAAAATAGATTTGTTGTTTTGTGGTAAAGCAAGACTGCTGTGTTAAGGCAATAAGTCCCAAAACAGCTATCCAAATAC
>JACCDS010981734.1_pt1 | contig 26648 bp, 20 predicted proteins | sample 7446441 | NCBI WGS metagenome assembly JACCDS01 (sample SAMN15323445, study PRJNA562643) | freshwater metagenome | isolation source: river surface water | place: USA:Blue River Watershed | collected 2017-08-17 | reverse complement strand
TGATGCAACAGTATCTGCGCATCAAGGCAGATTACCCGGACCTGCTGCTGTTCTACCGGATGGGCGACTTCTACGAGCTGTTCCACGACGATGCAGAAAAAGCCGCGCGGCTGCTCGGCATCACGCTGACCCAGCGAGGCGCCTCCAACGGCACGCCGATCAAGATGGCTGGCGTACCCTTCCACTCGGTCGACCAATATCTGGCCAAGCTCGTCAAGCTCGGCGAATCAGTCGCGATCTGTGAACAGGTCGGCGACCCCGCGACCAGCAAGGGCCCGGTGGAGCGCAAGGTGCAGCGCATCGTGACGCCCGGCACCCTGACTGAATCCGAACTGCTGCCCGAGAAATCCGATCGCCCGCTGCTGGCCTTGTGTATGCAACAGCAACGCCGAGGCGTCACGCTGGGTCTCGCCTGGCTGTCGCTGGCCAGCGGCCAATTGCGTGTCACTGAACTGAACGTCGACGAGGCGCAATTGCCGCTTCGGATACGACAGGAACTCGAACGCATTGCCCCCGCCGAAATTCTGGTCGACAGCGCAGGCGCCGCGCTGCTGCAGTCGTCGCCCGGACTGCGTCCCACCACCGTGGCGGACTGGCATTTCGAGATCGCCGCAGCACAAAAGTCCTTGCTTGAGCAGCTCGGTACCGCCACGCTTGCCGGCTATGGCGCCGAGGGTCTGAGCGCCGCACTGGGCGCTGCAGGCGCACTGCTGGTCTACGCGCGCAATACGCAAGGGAAAAACCTGCAGCACGTGCGTACGCTGCACGTCGAAAACGAAGACGAATGCATCGGCATGGATGCGGCGACGCGCCGCAACCTCGAGATCACCGAACCGCTGCGCGGTAACGAAGCTCAATCGCCGACGCTGTTCTCACTGCTCGACCACTGCCGAACTGCGATGGGCTCACGCCTGCTGCGCCACTGGCTGCATCATGCGCCGCGCGAACAGGCGATCGCACGGGCACGTCACGCGGCCATCGGCGCATTGCTCGATGCACAGATATGTGCGCCGCTGTCATCGCTGCTTGCCGGCGTGCCCGATATCGAGCGCATCGTCAGCCGCATCGCACTGCTGTCGGCCCGGCCGCGCGATTTGTCCGCACTACGCGCCGGTCTGCAGCAACTGCCCGCGCTACAGGCAGCACTCAGCAGCCAGAATCCACTCGGGCAGCCCGCGCTGCTCGAGCAGACGCAGGCCGAGCTCGCTCCCCCGCAGGACTGCCTGACACTGCTCGAGCGTGCGATCGCGCCTGAGCCGGCGACCATGGTGCGCGACGGCGGCGTGATCGCGCGCGGCTACGACGCCGAGCTCGATGAGTTGCGCGCACTGTCCGAAAACGCCGGCCAGTTCCTGCTCGACCTCGAGACCCGCGAACGTGAACGCACCGGCATCGCCAACCTGCGCGTCGAGTACAACAAGGTGCACGGCTTTTATATCGAGGTCACGCACGGGCAGACATCGAAAGTCCCCGATGACTACCGTCGCCGGCAGACCCTGAAAAACGCAGAGCGCTACATCACGCCCGAACTCAAGGCCTTCGAAGACAAGGCACTGTCGGCGCAGGACCGTGCGCTGGCGCGCGAGAAAATGCTGTACGAGCAGTTACTGCAACAGCTTGGCACACACATCGCGCAATTACAGCGAGTCGCACAGGCCGCCGCGCGGCTGGACGTGCTGGTCGCACTGGCCGCACACGCGGAGCGCCATCAGTGGTGCCAACCTCAACTTGCCGCCGAGCCGGGACTTGAGATCAACCAGGGCCGCCATCCGGTCGTCGAGAACACCATCGAGCGTTTCATCGCCAACGACTGCCGACTGACGACCGACCGGCGGCTGCTACTGATCACCGGCCCGAACATGGGCGGCAAATCGACCTATATGCGGCAGCTGGCGCTGATCACACTGCTGGCCTACGTCGGTAGTTATGTGCCTGCCAGCGCCGCCGTGATCGGGCCGGTCGACCGTATCTTCACCCGCATCGGCGCCGCCGACGATCTCGCTGCCGGCTATTCCACCTTCATGGTTGAAATGATGGAGTCGGCGGCTATCTTGCACGGTGCCACCGAGCGCTCACTGGTGCTGATGGACGAAGTCGGCCGCGGCACCTCGACTTTCGACGGTCTGGCGCTCGCCTGGGCGATCGCCACCGCGCTGCTGCAACAGAACCGCAGCTTCACGCTGTTTGCAACCCACTACTTCGAACTCACCCAGCTGCCACTCAAGCATCCCGGCTGCGCCAATGTTCACCTGTCTGCCGTCGAGCACAAGGACAGCATCGTCTTCCTGCACGCGGTGCAGGATGGGCCAGCATCGCAAAGCTATGGCCTGCAGGTCGCACAGCTCGCCGGCGTGCCGCCGCCGGTGATCCGCGCCGCGCGCCGCCATCTGGCCGCGCTGGAAGCGCAATCCGCCGATTCGGGCGGACAATTCGACCTGTTCGCCGCGCCGCCTGCCGCAGATGAAGCTCAAGCTGAAGCACCGGCAGCGCCGTCACCGGCCCTGCAGGCGCTGCAGGGTATCGATCCCGACAGTCTCAGCCCGCGTGAGGCGCTCGATGCGCTATATCAATTGAAATGGCTGGCCGACGAAGGACAGGAACGTCCATGAGGCCCATGACGGCGCAGCGGATGCTTGCGCTGTGGCGCGAGCTGTCGCCCATGATGTCGGTGCGAACGCTGCAGAAGAGGCTGTGCACGCCAAGGCTACCGGGCGCACGGACTACGCGTCCGCCAACGGCTGGACGGACGAAGCTGGCGATACTGGCGACACTGACCGCGCTGGTCGCCCTCACCCTCTCCGCGGCCCAGGCGGAACCGCTACGCCTGTCCGTGCTGATGCATTCGGCATCAGGCAGCGACGGCGAGGCGGGGCTGCGCGCCGCGCTCGAGAGTGTGCAAGCGCAGTCTCCCGCATTCGTTGTCGTGAATGGCCTGAAAGGCAAGAGCGAATCCTGCAGCGACCGGTTGTTCCGCCGTCGCAAAGCGGTGCTCGAGGCGGCCGATGTACCGGTCTTCCTGTCGATGGCGGGCAGCGACTGGATCGATTGCCGCGACCGGCGCGGCCGGCCAGCCGAGTCGGTCTGGCTCAGCCTGTTACGTGAGCAGCTGTATGGCGACGTCCGTTGGAACGGCTCGAAGCATCTGCGGCTGCGCCGGCAATCTGCCCTGCCTGCATTCCGTAGCTATGCAGAGAACACGCGCTGGTCCACGCAGCAAGTGATGTTCGCCACCCTGCACCTGCCAGCACCGAACAATCACTACGTCAGCGCAGCCGGAAGAAACAGCGAATTCGAGGACAGGTTGACAGCCAATCGCGACTGGCTGAAGCGGCTCTCGCAGCATGCCACCGCCGAGCGACACAAGGCGATCGTGGTGTTCTGCGACGGGCGCCTATGGCCAAGCGCGCGGCTGCAGCCTGGTGTACGAGATGGTTTCAGGGAGATGCGCAGCGCATTGCGCGCGTTTGCCGACAAGGTCCGCGTGCCCGTGTTGCTGGTTCAAGGGCCGGGAACAGCGGCCGCAGAGTCCTCTGCCCTCGCCGCCCTCGCATGGCGCGGCAACTTTGCCCAGCTGAGTCTGCCCGTTGGCATCACCCATCTCGAGGTCGACACCGACGCCGCCATGCCGTTTGCGTTGAGCGGCAGCGGCACCGATCAGGACGGCGGCGCGTCACCATGAATCGCGGTCGAAGACCGCGATTCACCGACGGCGATTACTGCAACTGGATCGAACGGAACTGATCGCTATCATCATCATCGTCGTCGTGATGATGACCATGCGGGCCATGCACGTGGCCGTGGGCGACTTCCTCGTCGCTGGCTTTGCGCACTTCGACCACATTAAGGGCGAAGCGCAGCGCCATACCGGCCAGCGGATGATTACCGTCCAGCACAACCTTGCCATCGGCAATGTCGGTCACCGTAAAGACGCGCGCGTCCGCATTCGGGTCGCCATCCGGCGCCGCCTCGAACTGCATGCCGACTTCGATCTCGTCCGGAAAAAGATTGCGCGGCTCGATCTTCACCAGATCGGCGTCGTATTCGCCAAACGCATCTTCGGGTTCGACCTGAATCGCCACCTCATAACCCGCCGCCTTGCCGTTTAGTGCTTCCTCGATCTTTGGCAGCGTGTTGTTGTAACCACCGTGCAGATAGACCATGGGCTCACTGCTCTCTTCGATCAGGTTTCCCTGGGCATCGGACAGTTGGTAGTGCAGCGTCACAACCGTGTCCTTCGTAATGTTCATAATGATCCTTTCAATGAGGCAGCGCGAATTATAACCGCCGGCCATACCCTGCCCGACCAGCGATGACATCCCGATATAATCGCGGAATGAAAACTCAAGGCGTACTGGGCCCACTGTCGGTCCGCGATTTCCTCAGCAACTACTGGCAGAAAAAACCGCTGCTGATCCGGCAGGCGATTCCCGACTTTCAGCCGCTGCTGTCGCGCGACGAGTTGTTCGCGCTCGCGCGCAACGAAGCGGTCGAATCACGTCTGATCACCAACTTCCGACAACAATGGAAGATGCAGCACGGCCCCGTGTCCGACCTGCCCGCTGTGTCGCGCAAGAACTGGACCTTGCTTGTCCAGGGAGTCAACCTGCATGACGATAAGGCAGACCAGCTGCTGAATCGGTTCCGCTTCATTCCCGATGCACGCCTCGACGATCTGATGATCAGTTACGCAAGCGATACCGGCGGCGTCGGGCCACACTTTGATTCCTACGATGTCTTCCTGCTGCAAGCGCAGGGCAAGCGGCGCTGGCGCATCGGCGCGCAGAAAGACCTGTCGCTGGTCGACGGCATGCCGCTGAAAATACTGCGCCATTTCACGCCGACGCAGGAATTCGAACTCGAGCCGGGCGACATGCTGTATCTGCCGCCACATTATGCGCATGAGGGGGTTGCCGTCGGCGAGTGCATGACGTACTCGGTCGGTTTCCGCGCGCCGTCATGGCAAGAGCTAGGCGAGGCCTTCATGAACTTCATGGCCGACAACGTCGACCTTTCGGGACGCTATACCGACCCGGGACTGACGCCGAGCAAACATCCGGCCAAGATCGGCGACGACATGCTCGACCGTGTCAGTCAACAGTTCGCCAAGATGGCCGCACGCCCGCAAGACATTGCCATTTTCCTCGGCGAATACCTGTCCGAACCGAAGCCCACGGTCTGGTTCGATCCGCCGACACGCCCATGGACTCTGGCACGCTTTGTCGAGAAAAGCGAGCAGCACGGCTTACGGCTGCATCGTAAAACTCGCATGCTGTACCGCAGTAAATTCGTCTTTGTGAACGGCGAGTCTTTCGAACCGACGGGTACCGATCGCCGCCTGCTGCAACTACTTGCCGACCAGCGCGCGCTGCCTGCCGGGCAGCTTGCCCAAGCGTCGCCGGATTTAACCGAAAGCCTGCACCAGTGGTATCGGAATGGCTGGATTATTACCGGCTGAAAATCGAGGTCGGCGATCAATCACCATCCAGTTATTCGATATTCGGCTGACAGGGAAGTGGATTAAATTTCCTTGCGGAAAGAAGGACAGCATCGCCATCTTTTCTTACAAGAAATTAGGTGTAAACTTCACGAATTGCTCTGAAAACGGCTTGCAAGCGCTTTGATAAGGCCAGTATAATTGCCGTTTAGGAAGTTTTGCGATGTGGCAGCGCGGCATTTTGTAGCGCCCCGTGAGCAAAGCATCCTAGAAATGTGCGATAACTACCGGTAGTTATTAATCTAGGCTCACGTTTTATTTTCATACTCACCTGAAGGATAATCATGAAAAAATCGTTGCTGATCGCTTCCCTGCTGGCTCTGGCTCTGGCTGCTTGCGGCAAAAAAGAAGAAGCTGCTGCTCCGGCCGCTGAGGCACCGGCTGCTGCCGCTCCGGCCGCTGAAGCTCCGGCTGCTGCTGCTCCTGCTGCTGAAGCTCCGGCCGCTGAGGCACCGGCTGCTGCTCCGGCCGCTGAAGAGAAGAAGTAATCTCTTGTGCGCAAAGAAAAAGCCGCCTTCGGGCGGCTTTTTCTTTAGTGGTAGGACGCATTGATTTTCGAGCGCGCATTCAGCCTACATGTGCAAACCTGTCGCCTGGCATCCGGTGAGTCATCCGATTCAGCGACATCCGTCCAGCGCAAACAGCCTAGTTCAAACAGTCCGGCTCACACAGTCCATCTCGAACAGTCAGGCTGACGCAGTCGCCTTTACAGAGTCAGCAATCGAGCCAGCAGAAACCCTCGTCCTGCTGCGCAATCACCACCTCGATTCCCTGCCCGCCGATCACGCGATCGATCGCCGTCTGCACCAGCGCAGGCGTATTATTTTTCCCGGACAAATGTGCGGCGACCAGTTTGCGTAACTGCGACGTATCAAGACTTGCCAGCAGTTCAGCCGAATGCGCATTCGACAGATGCCCCAGCGGACCGGCGATGCGTGTCTTCAGCCACGCAGGATAAGCGGAGCGGGCCAGCATCTCGCTGTCATGATTGAACTCCAGCAGCAAGGCATCGCAGCCGCCCAGCGCAGTCACCAGATGCGGCGTCGACTGGCCGACGTCAGTCAGCACGCCCAGCTTGCGTCGCCCGTCGGACGCCAAATACTGCAAGGGCTCACGGGCGTCATGCGGAACGGTATAGGGAGTCAGTTCGAGATCGCCGATCGCGATAGCTTCGCCGTCGCGGCAAAGCCGGATATCGACGCCAAGCGCATCATCCTGCGAGGCACCTTCCCATGTGCCATGGCTGAGCCATACCGGCAGGTGATAGCGGCGCGCCAGCTTGAACACGCCACCGATGTGATCCGAGTGCTCGTGCGTGACAACGATGCCCGCCAGGTCGGCCGGCGTGAGCTCGAGGCGCGCCAGCCGGCGTTGGGCTTCCTTCAGGCCGAAACCGCAGTCGACCATCACCCGCGTCTGGGTCGTACCGCTGGCGGCAGCAATCAGCAGCGAGTTGCCCTCGCTGCCACTGCCCAGACTGGCAAATCTCACTCAGGCGTTCTCCGCGCCATACAAGCGGCGCAGGACTTACTTCAGTTGATCGTTCAGCAGGTTCAGGATACGGCCGGAGGTCGCATCTGACGCCACGGCACCCTTTTCATCCAGCACGGTGACCCGGCTGCGCTCGCCAGCGGACTTGACTGCAATCTGATATCGCAGCGCCTGCTTTTTCTCGTCCTTGGAACTGAACAGCTTCGCGAAGAAACCTTTTTCGTCTTTGCTCTTCGCGTCGCTATCCTGGTCGATATAGCGAACGAAATACAGGCCGCGCGCGCGGTCCCGATCTTCGACCGTGAATCCGACCCGATCAAGCGACAGGCCGACGCGACGCCATGCGCGATCAAACCCTTCGTCGACTTCCACCACGCCGAGGCGACCGTCCTTCACGAGGCGCGAGCGCTGTGGCATCGTATCCTTCGCTTCCTTGACCGCCACCTTGGCTTCCTTGGCGTCCGCGCCGAGCGCCGCCATCAGGCGAGCGATAAATTCGGCCTCGAGTCCCGGATCGGACGGACGGCTGGTCCAGATGATGTTCTGGTTCGTCATCACCTGGCCCGTCACCTTCTCTTCCGCGCCACGGTGGCTGATGTAGATCTCGGTGCCACCACCCGGACGTCGCTCGAGACGCGTGCGGAACTTGTCACGCTCACCAGTCGAGTACAAAGAGTCGAACACCTTGCCGAGCGTGTTGCGGATGGCATCTTGCGGAATCTTTGCGCGGTTCTCGGCCCAGTCAGTTTCCATCACACCGGCTTCCGGATTCTCTACAGCGATCAGGAAGCCGTTCTCCTGCCAGAAGTCCTTGATGCGAGGCCACAGCAACTCGGGCGTATCCGTCGATACCAGCCAGCGTTGCGTGCCGACGCGCTCAACGCGCAGGCCAGCCGCGCTGACGGCCACCGGCGCCACTTTGCCGTCGACCGCTGCGGCGCTGCCGGCCGGACCCGCCGGTGCTGCCGACGCGCGACGTGCCGTGTATTCAGAGGCTGTCGCCGAGCCCTGCGGATTCTCAACCGCGTAACGGCTGTCCGAGCGCACTGGCGTCAGGTCCGGCGGCACCTCGAGCTTGCTGGACCGGCTCGCCTTGGCGGCACTCTTGTAATCGATCTTCTCAGGCTCGAGCAGCTCGTTAATGCTGGTGCAACCGGCGATCGCGGCGACTGCGGCGAGCGCGACTGCGCGCGAAGAAATCCTGAAGGACAGCTTGTTGTTCACGGCATTGCTCATGTAAGAGATCGAATAGAGGTTGGTGGCTGGCGTCAGTTCAGCACGCCGGACTCGCGAAGCGCATTGCGTACCGCGTCATGACTGGAAGCCGACAGCGGCACCAGCGGCAAACGGATGCCGCCCTGCATGCGGCCCATCTGTGCCAGCGCCCATTTGACCGGCACCGGATTCGGCTCGACGAACAGCTTGTTGTGCAGGGGGATCAGCTGGTCGTTGATGGCGACCGCTTCGGCGATACGGCCTGCCATCGCCGCAACGCACAGTTCATGCATTGCGCGCGGCGCGACGTTGGCCGTGACCGAGATGTTGCCCTGGCCACCGCAGAACATCAGCGCCATCGCGGTCGGGTCGTCGCCTGAATAGACCGCAAACGATTTGGGTACCGCACGCAGCAATTCGGTGCCGCGCGCGATATTGCCGGTCGCGTCCTTCACACCGACGATACCGGGCACCGACGACAGGCGCACGATGGTGTCGTTACTCATGTCGGCCACGGTACGACCCGGCACGTTGTAGAGGATCACCGGCAGATCCACCGCCTCAGCGATGCGACGGAAGTGCTGGTACATGCCTTCCTGCGTGGGGCGGTTGTAGTAGGGCACCACCTGCAACGAGGCATTGGCGCCGACAGACTTCGCATACTGCGTCAGCTCAATCGCTTCGGTGGTGGAATTGCCACCCGTGCCGGCAATCACCGGAATGCGGCCGGCCACATGATCGACCGCCAACCTGATCAGCTCGCAATGCTCTTCCACCGACACGGTCGGCGACTCGCCGGTCGTGCCGACGATGACGACGGCATCGGTGCCCTCGGCAATGTGCCAGTCCAGCAAAGCCTTCAGCGCCGGGCGGTCGAGGCTGCCGTCTTCGTGCATCGGGGTCACAATCGCGACAATGCTGCCCTTGATCATGGTTGTTTCACCGCAAAATTTAAAAAACGTGATTGTAGCGGATAGCTTCTGCAGCGGGACAGATTCGCAAGGCCTTCAGAGGGCCAGCGCAGCGGGCGAGGCCGCTGCCATGGCATCGTCGCGCCGGCAGCAGAGGCGCTGAACCATGGCCGGCGACGGCTCGGTGACGTGGCCATCCTCATACGCGATAACACGCATATCCTGCGCTGCGGCCACAGCGCGCAGCAGCTCTCCGCTCTCCAGCAGGAAGGCTGGATTGGAAGGCTTGCCAAATTGGCCATTGCCAATCGCAAAAGTCTCGTAGATCAATACGCCGCCGGGCGCCAGGCTGGCCAGCAATGCCGGCAGCAACGGCCGGTGCAGATAATTGGTGACGACAATGCCCGCGTAGCGGGAAGGCTGCAGCGGCCAGCCGGCCTCGCGTTCAGCGCCATCGCGCTCCAGATCGACATGCAGCGAGCGTATGCCTTCGCCGGCACTGGCCTGCAATGCAGCCGGATCGCGGTCGACGGCCAGCACCGCGTGCCCGAGACCCGCCAGCAAACGCGAATGACGGCCGCCGCCGCAAGCAAGGTCCAGCACCTCGCCCACGGGAATCAGCGGCGCAAAGCGCGCAACCCAGCGCGACGGCCGGTCCTGCTTCAGAGCTTCGGACATACGCTGGCGGACATCAGTTGTACGACAGGCCCATTTCTTCGCGCACGTCGCGCATCGTCTCCTGCGCCAGCTTGCGCGCCTTGTCGCAACCGTCGGCGACAATTGCGCGCACCAGCGAAGGATCGTCGAGATACTGCTGTGCACGCTCGCGCATCGGCTCCTGTTCCTTCAGGATGCCGTCGATCACAGGCTGCTTGCACTCAATGCAGCCAATGCCGGCCGACTTGCAGCCCTGGATTACCCATTGCTGTGTCGGCTCGTCGGAGTAGACCTTGTGGAACAGCCAGACCGGGCACTTCTCCGGATCGCCCGGATCCGTGCGGCGAACCCGCGCCGGATCGGTCGGCATCGTGCGCACCTTCTTCGTGACGGTATCGCGGTCGTCACGCAGCGCAATCGTATTGCCATAGCTCTTGGACATCTTGTTGCCATCCAGGCCAGGCAAGCGCGATGCCTCCGTCAGCAAGGCCTGCGGCTCGACCAGAATCAGCTTACGGCTGCCCTCGAGGTATCCAAACAGGCGCTCACGATCGATCATGGACAGGTTCTGCGCATCATCCAGCATGGCTTTCGCCTGTTCGAGCGCATCGTCCTTGCCCTGCTCCTGATACTCGGCGCGCAGTTCGTTGTATAGCTTCGCGCGCTTGGAGCCGAGCTTTTTCACCGCCTCCTGTGCCTTCTGTTCGAAGTCTTTCTCGCGGCCATACAGATGGTTAAAGCGGCGTGCGATCTCACGCATCATCTCGATGTGCGGCACCTGATCCTCGCCCACCGGCACCATGCTGGCGCGGTAGATCAGCACATCGGCCGCCTGCAGCAACGGATAGCCAAGGAAACCATAGGTTGCGAGGTCGCGGTCGGCCAGCTTCTCCTGCTGGTCCTTGTAGGTCGGCACGCGCTCGAGCCAGCCGAGCGGCGTCGACATCGACAGCAGCAGATGCAGTTCCGCATGCTCCGGCACTTTCGACTGGATGAAAATCGTCGCCTGCGAAGGGTCGATACCCGCCGCCAGCCAGTCGATCACCATGTCCCAGGTGCTGGTCTCGATGATCGAAGGATCGTCATAGTGGGTGGTCAGCGCATGCCAGTCCGCCACGAAGAACAAACAGGGATGCTCGGACTGCAGGCGCACCCAGTTCTTCAGCGCGCCATGGTAATGACCAAGGTGCATGGCGCCAGTCGGGCGCATGCCGGAGACAACACGATCAGGATACATGGGGATCTCAGGTCAGCAGGAATTTAAGAGGAGAAATCAGCAGATTCAGAAACATGTTCGCCGCAGCGACGACAGGCAGCATCCAGTACTTCAGCAGATTCAGCACCATCAGCGCCAGCACAATGAAAAATCCGTAAGGCTCCAGCCGCGAAAAGCGAATCGCCAGACGGATCGGCAACAGGCTGGTCAGGATACGTCCACCGTCGAGCGGTGGCAGCGGAAACATGTTGAAGGCGAACAAGACCACATTCACCCCGATACCGGCTTTGGCAACGAGGAAAAAATACTCCTCGTCGATGCCGATACCGATCAGCAGGAAGTACAGGATGGCCCAGAAAAACGCCATCACCAGATTTGCCCCAGGGCCGGCCAGTGCCACCCACAGCATGTCGCGCTTCGGATTGCGTAAACGCGCAAAATCAACCGGCACCGGCTTCGCATAACCGAAAATGAACGGACTATGGAGAAGTGCCAATCCCAGCGGAATCAGGATCGTGCCAACCGGGTCGATATGCCGGATCGGGTTCAGACTCATGCGGCCTTGCGCATAGGCCGTCAAGTCGCCGAAATAGCGGGCCGCAAATGCATGCGCCGCCTCGTGGAGGGTGATTGCAAAGAGGACTGGCAGTGCGTATATCGCAATCGACTGGATAATGTCGTTCATCGGCCGGATTTTAGCAGAGCGCCTGCGCTCGCCGATCAGGCAAACAACGCAATATCACCCCTGCCCTCACGCAAAACCACAGGCACATCGCCCGTCAGGTCCACCACCGTGGTCGGTAACAGGCTGCATCCGCCGCCATCGATCACCAGCTCGACCCGCTTCTGCAACGCTTCACGGATGTCTTCGGGGTCGTTCAGCGGCGCATCCTCGCCGGGCAAAATCAGGGTGGTGCCCAGCAGCGGCTGGCCGAGTTCGGCCAGCAGGGACTGCGCGATCGCATGCTCCGGCACCCGCAGGCCAATGGTCTTGCGCGATGGATGCGACAGCCGACGCGGCACTTCGCGCGTGGCTTCGAGAATGAAAGTATACGGACCGGGCGTAGCCGCCTTCAGCAGCCGGTACTGGCGGTTGTCCACACGCGCATAGTTCGCGATGTCCGACAAATCGCGGCAGAGCAGCGTCAGATGATGCTTGTCATCGATGCCGCGAATCCGGCGCAGCCGGTCAACCGCGGCCTTGTCATCCAGATGACAGACCAGCGCATAGCTGGAGTCGGTCGGCAGCGCGACGATACCGCCGGCGTGAATCATCTCGGCGGCCTGGCGTACCAGCCGCTGCTGCGGATTATCGGGATGGATATGAAAAAATTGGGTCATGAAAAATGAAAGCGACAGCCTGCAGGCTGTCGCTTCTTCAAAGGGACGGAGTGATCCGGGTCAAGCTTGCTGCAATGCTGCGATGCGCTGCTCGATCGGCGGGTGGCTCGAGAACAGTTCGAAGAAGCCGCCCGAATGACGAATCCCCAGCGTCGCCACATTCTGCGGCAGCGCGCCATCATGCATACCGCCCAGCCGGTAAAGCGCATTGATCATCGGCTGGCGCGCACCCATCAGTTGGGCGGCACCGGCATCGGCGCGGAACTCACGCTGACGCGAGAACCAGGCCACGACCAGCGAAGCCAGCAAGCCAAAGACGATCTGGCAGACGATCACCGTAATCATGTAGGCAGCGCCACCGCTGGCCTCATTATTACGCGACAACGCACGATCAACCACAAAGGCCACCACCCGCGACAGGAAGACCACAAAGGTATTCGTCACGCCCTGGATCAGCGTCATCGTAATCATGTCGCCATTGGCGATGTGCGCGACTTCATGGCCGAGCACCGCCTCAACCTCGTCGCGCGTCATGTTGGCCAGCAGTCCGGTCGACACAGCGACCAGCGCCTCATTCTTGAACGCGCCGGTAGCGAAGGCATTCGGATCGCCTTCATAAATGGCGACTTCCGGCATGCCAATCCCCGCGCGCTGCGCAAAACGGGCGACCGTATCAAGCAGCCATTGCTCAGTCGCGTTGGAAGGATGCTCGATCACGCGCGCACCGGTCGACCATTTGGCCATCGGTTTGCTCATCAGCAGCGAGATGATCGAGCCGGCAAAGCCGACCACCAGCGAGAACACCAGCAACATGCCGATATTCAGACCCTGCGCGCTGAGAAAGCGATCCACGCCCAAAACCGACAGCACGATTGACAGCACCGCGACCACGGCCAGGTTGGTCAGCAAGAACAGCACGATTCTTTTCATACAAGCTTCCCTGTTGAATACAAGTTGAAGGACCGATAATTATCCACGAGCATGAGCCAATCTGGCGGCGCACCCGCGCGTTTTCAATCCTGAAAAGACGAAGTATGTCGTCGCATCAATCAGAAAATACCTACCAGTGTTGCCAGACCGCCGGCAGGTTGGCCGGCAACAGCGGCAGCATGCCCAGGTCGGCACGTGACTCGCCCGGTCCGTGGAAATCCGATCCACGCGAGGCCAGCAAACCCGCCTGACGGGCGATGCGCGCATAGGTGTCGTACTGATCCGGCGTATGACTGCCCGTAATCACCTCGATGCCGGCACCACCGAGATCACGGAAACTGTCGATCAGCGCGTCTCTTTGCAGGTCGCTGAAGGCATAGCGACCGGGATGGGCAATCACCGCAAGGCCGCCGGCCGCCCGTATCCAGCCCACCGCCTGCGCCAGCGTTGCCCAGCCGTGCGGCACAAAGCCGGGCTTGCCCTCAACCAGATAATCGCGGAAAACCTCCGTCACGGATGGCCGCACGCCCGTTTCCACGAGGTAGCGCGCGAAATGCGTGCGACCGAGCATCTCCGGATTGTCCGCATGCTTCAGCGCTCCCTCGAAGGCGCCGGGAATGCCGGCCTGCAGGAGCTGCGCGGCGATCTCGCGCCCGCGCAGCACACGGCCACCACGCACGGCGGCCAGCCCGTCGACCAGCGTACGCTCGGTCTCGTCGATATCCAGCCCGACGATATGGACGGTCTTGCCGGCCCACGTAACGGAAATCTCGACACCGGGCACGAAGCGCAGTCCCAGCGCATCGGCCGCACGGCGTGCCTCGGCAATCCCGCCTAACTCGTCATGGTCTGTCAGCGACCACACCTCGACACCGTTGGCCTTGGCGCGCGCCGCCAGCTCGGCAGGCGTGAGCATGCCGTCCGACACGTTCGAATGGCAGTGCAGGTCAGCGTTCAGCATGGGAATTCAAAGCAGAGAAGAATGGGCGCACGACGTGATTCTACTGCCGTACGCCAGCGGCTGCCGACAGTCTCAAGCCGGGATAAATTCCTCGATCAAGCGCGCCACTGCGTCGGGCTGGTCATGATGCAGCATATGACCCGCGTCAGACACCGTCGCTGGCGTGACGTTCGGAATCACCTGCATCCGATGCTCGATCTCGGCGCGCACCTGGTCGCGCGGTCCCATCCAGCGCCACATATCCGTATGCTCGGCTTCCACCCACAGCACTGGCGCCGTGATCTGACGCCAGCAAGCCAGCACCTCGTCACTGCGATACAGCTGCGCGCTGACGATCTTGTGCGCCGGGTCGCCAAGGATTTCCCAGTCGCCGTCCTCGCGCTGCCGGGCCCAGTGGCCGGCGAGGAAATCGGCACGCTCCGGCGTCAGCCGCGGATTGGTCTTGCAGAGCCGCGCGATCACCTCGGCACGCGTCGGATACAGCCGCATCGGCGGCGGCTGCCGCAACTCATCCAGCCACTGCGCGTAACGGCCCGGTGCCTGCGCGGCTGTCGTGGTCGCCAGCCCGAAGCCCTCCAGATTGATCAGCGTCTCGATACGCTGCGGACGCACACCGGCATAAATCGTCGCGACATTACCGCCCATGCTGTGGCCGACCAGATTCACCGGCGTCCCCGGCGAATAGTGATCCAGCAGCAGATCCAGGTCAGCGAAATAATCCGGGAACCAGTAGCAGTCCACCGGCGTGCGATCGCTCAGGCCAAAACCACGCCAGTCCGGCGCGATCACATGCCAGTCTCGCGCAAAACAGTCGACGACAAACTGGAACGACGCCGACACATCCATCCAGCCATGCAGCATGAACAGCTTGGGGGCATCCTCGCGGCCCCAGTGACGCACATGGGTGCGCAGTCCGCGCAACATCAGAAAATCAGAGCGAGATGGCTGGGTCGTATTCAGTGGATTCTGCATGATCGATGAGAAGAGTCGGGATTGCCACGATCCCCGGTCGGGGGTTAGGATCGCCGACTCAAAATTATAAGGGAGCCACATCATGGGCATCTCGATGGAGACCACCGCGCACGACCGCCATGCGCAGCTGCACAGCGAATTCCGCTGGCTGCTGCCGGACGATTTCAACATCGCGCAGCTCTGCTGCCGTCGCTGGGCCGACGATCCGGACCGCATTGCGATCCATGTGGACGATGAGGGCGCAGGCGACAAGAGCGTCACCTATGCCGAACTACAGCGGCAGGCAAACCGCCTGTCGAACCTGCTGAATGCACTTGGCGTGGTGCGCGGCGCCCGCGTGGCCATCGTGCTGCCACAGCGACCGGAAGTCGCCGTCGCGCATGTCGCCTGCCAGCAGCTGGGTGCCATCGCGATGCCGATGTCGGTGCTGTTCGGACCGGATGCACTCGAATACCGACTGCAGGACAGCGAGGCCAGCGTGCTCATTGTCGACCGTGCGGCGCTGGCCAGCATCGATGCGATCCGCGCGCAGTGCCCGGCATTGCGGCAGGTGATCGCCATCGACGCCGACCGCGACGACCTGATCGACTGGCATCCGGCATTGGCCGCCGCCAGCGAATGCTTCGAGCCCGTGCCCACCCGCGCCACCGACCCGGCCATCCTCATCTACACCAGCGGCACCACCGGCGCCCCCAAGGGCGCGCTGATCCCGCAGTCGGCGCTGCTGGGCAACCTGCCCGGCTTCGTCGCTTCACAAAACTGGTTTCCGCAGCAAGGCGACGTCTTCTGGTCGCCGGCCGACTGGGCCTGGACCGGCGGCCTGATGGATGCGCTGCTGCCGACGCTGTACTTCGGCCAGCCCATCGTGGCCAGCCGGGCGCGCTTCTCCGCCGAGCATGCGTTCCGGCTGATGGAAAAGTACGGCGTCACCAATGCCTTCCTGTTTCCGACCGCGCTGAAAATGATGATGAAAGCCGTACCGGAGCCGGCCAGGCATTACCGGCTGAAGCTGCGCGCGATCATGAGTGCCGGCGAGGCTGTCGGCGATACCGTATTCAACTGGACCCGTCATGCGCTCGGCATCACCGTCAACGAAATGTTCGGACAGACCGAGGCCAACTACCTCGTCGGCAACTGCGCGCTGCACTGGCCGGCGCGTCCGGGCAGCATGGGCAAGCCCTATCCGGGCCATCGGGTCGCCGTGCTTGACGATGCCGGACAACCGGTGCCCCCCGGCGAAGTCGGCGAAGTGGCGCTGCATCGCTGCGACATTCATGGGCATCCGGATCCGGTGCTATTCGTCGGCTACTGGAACCGCCCCGACGCCACGGCAGAGAAGTTTCGCGGTGACTGGCTGCTGACGGGAGATCTGGCGGAGATCGATGCTGACGGTTACCTCTGGTATCGCGGCCGGGCCGATGACATGTTCAAGGCAGCGGGTTACCGGATTGGTCCGTCAGAGATTGAAAACTGCCTGGTCAAGCATCCGGCAGTCGCGAATGCGGCAGTCGTGCCGAAGCCGGATGCAGAGCGCGGCAATCTGGTGAAAGCCTTCGTCGTCCTCACCGAGGGAACGCCGCGCGGCGATAACGAAGACAGGCAGCTGACCGAACAATTACAGCAGCATGTGCGCGGCCTGCTGGCACCGTATGAGTATCCGAAAGAGATCGAATTTATCGATACCCTGCCAATGACCACGACGGGGAAAGTACAGCGACGCGTGCTGCGGCTGCTGGAGGAAGAGCGGGCGGCGAAAGCGGCTTAGGGTGTTGCACCAGTCAAGGGTCGATCGACGATGGATCCCGGCCTGCGCCGGGATGACGATTTGAAGAGTGGACGGCTTTTCAACTGTCGTCCCAGCGCAGGCTGGGACCAATCCCCGCATAGGCGCTGAGCTTGATCGACGATGGATCCCGGCTTGCGCCGGGATGACGATTTGAAGAGTGGACGGCTTTTCAACCGTCGTCCCGAAGCGACCTGGCACGCAAGCCAGGGCCTGAGGTGGTCGTTCCCTCGGTATCGTCGTCCCAGCGAAAGCTGGGACCCATCCCAGGCGTAGGTGCCGCGTTCGATCGACTACAGGTGGTGCAGCCGATCGACCATAGATGCCAAGATCAATCAACGATGAATCACCCAAGCTGCCGCCCGACAACCCCTCACTCCACCAGCTTGTTCAGCTTATCCGGATTGAACTTGTCCAGCTCCGGCACCGCCTCCACTGCGATGCCGGCCGCCTTCAGGGCGGCGACGATCCTCACCAGCTGCAGCTCCTGCGACGCGGCATTATCGATCAGTCCATGCAACGCCTTCGACAGCGGATCGTCGCCATTCGGCGTCAGGCCATAGGCGGCGAACATTCGTGCCGCGGCATCATCGCGGACGGAGGGCGCTTCTTTTTCGATGATGCGCGCCGGGTTGCCGACCGCCGTCGCGCCGGGCGGTACTTCCTTCACCACCACCGCATTCGAACCGACCTTCGCGCCCTCGCCTACCGTGAACGAACCCAGCACTTTCGCGCCGGCGCCAATGATCGCGCCGCGGCCCAAAGTCGGATGGCGCTTCTTGCCTTTCGTGAGCGAGGTACCGCCGAGCGTCACACCCTGATAAATCGTGCAATCGTCTCCCACCTCGGCCGTCTCACCAATCACCACGCCAAAGCCATGATCGATGAATACCCGCCTGCCGATGGTCGCGCCCGGATGAATCTCGATGCCCGTCAGGCCGCGTGCGATATGCGAGATAAAACGGCCCAGCCAGAGAAAGCCACGGCGCCAGCAGACATTGGCCCAGCGATGCATCACGATCGCGTGCAGGCCCGGGTAACAAGTCAACACCTCCCAGCGGCTGCGCGCGGCAGGGTCGCGTTCCATGATGCTGGCAATGTCTTCGTTGATTCGGGTGAACATGCAGTGTCTCCGGGTTCTGTGTCCCGATTTTATTGGAATGAGTGCGTCGTCGCTCTGGCGGATTATCCGTCTGCCGGGTTCAGCAGGCTGCCCTCAAGGCAAGCCCATTGGCATGCTGATGTCGGCATCGCGGCGGGTCACCTGGCTTGCAGAAGCCGGGCTTCCGATCACGGAAGTCACGCTAGCGACTTGATCCGCTGCCGGCGCGCCTCGTACAGGCAAATGCCTGAAGCCACCGACACGTTCAGACTCTCGACCGAGCCCATCATTGGCAGACTCACCAGCCGGTCGCAATGTTCGCGCGTCAGCCGGCGCATGCCCTCGCCCTCCGAGCCCATCACGAACGCCGTACCGCCGGTGTACTCGACGTCGTACAGAGTCTGCTCCGCGTCGTCCGCCGTGCCGGTCAGCCAGATGTCATGCTCCTGCATTTCTCGCATGGCACGCGCAAGGTTCGTCACCGTGATGTAAGGCACGGTGTCCGCCGCGCCGCTGGCCACCTTGGCCGCTGTCGCATTCAGTCCCACGGCCCTGTCCTTCGGTGCAATGACCGCATGCGCACCAGCACCGTCCGCCACGCGCAGGCAAGCGCCGAGATTATGCGGATCAGTCACGCCATCCAGCACCAACAGCAGCGGCGGCCCCTGAATGCTGTCGATCAGTTCGGCCAGATTACGCGCGAGCGAGATCTCACCGGCGCGCGCGACCACGCCCTGATGCCGGCGCGTGCCGACTATCGCGTCGAGCCGCTGGTCATCCGCCTGAATGATGCGCACATTCGCACCCTTGGCGGCGCGCAGCAGATCGCCCATGCGGCGATCATGCCGGCTGGCATCCACATAAATTTCTTCCACCGACGCCGCGTCATGCCGCAAACGCGCGGTCACCGCGTGGAAGCCAAAGATCATTTTTGATTTCATCAGAATTACTTCAGGAATATTTCACGAGGGCTGCGCAATTACTTGCGCTTCTTCCGGCCGTTGCGCGATGCCGTGGCGGGCGGTTTGGCGGACTTCGCCGCCTTGCGCGCGTTCACACTCTCCGGCTTGGCCGGTGCCGCCTTCTTCGCCGATTGCTTCGCCGCCTTCTTAGCGCCGAATTTGCCATGACGCGCATGCTCAGCGTCCGCGCGGCGGGCCTCGTTCTTCAGTTGCGTGCGTATGCCCGGCTCATGCACCAGCCGCAGATCAATACGCCGCGCGTCGAGATCCACACGACTCACCTGCACCGTGACCCGATCGGTCAGCTGATAGCGAATGCCGGTACGCTCGCCACGCAATTCATGACGCGCCTCGTCGTACTGGAAATAATCCGCACCCAGATCAGTCACATGCACCATGCCCTCGATGAACAGCGCATCGAGCTGCACGAAAATGCCAAAGGAGGCCACCCCGGAAATCGTGCCCGTGAATTCCTCGCCCAGCTTGTCGCGCACGAAGTAGCATTTCAGCCAGGCCTCGACATCACGCGAAGCCTCGTCGGCGCGTCGCTCGTTGGCCGAGCAATGAATGCCGAGCGCCTCCCAGATCGCGAGATCGCCCTCGGCGCGCTTCTTGCCCGCCGCCCTGTCCTTCGCCTGCATCTTGCGCGCAGCCGGCGACAGATTCGTATTCAGCGATTCAGTGACAATACCCTTCGGATGATAGTGCTTGCCCTGCAGGATGGCCTTGATCACCCGGTGCGTCAGCAGATCCGGATAACGGCGGATTGGACTCGTGAAATGCGCATACGCGTCATACGACAAGCCGAAATGCCCGATATTGTCCGGGCTGTACACCGCCTGCTGCATCGAACGCAGCAGCATGGTCTGCAGCAGAATCGCGTCCGGACGCTCCTTGATTTTCTCCATCAGCGCCGCGTAATCCGACGCCGACGGCGACGTACCGCCGCCCAGCGACAGTCCGAGCTGCTTGAGGAAAGTGCGCAGCTGGTTCAGCTTTTCTTCCGTGGGGCCCGCGTGAATACGGAACACGCCCGGATGCTTGTTCCGCTCCATGAAATCGGCCGCGCAAACGTTCGCCGCCAGCATGCATTCTTCAATCAGCCGATGCGCATCATTACGGGTGCGCGGCAGGATCTGCTCAATCTTGCCAGCTGCGTTCACGACGATATACGTTTCCGTCGTATCGAAATCAATCGCGCCGCGCACCTTGCGAGCAGCCAGCAAGACCTGGAACAGCTCGTACAAGTGCTGCAGGTGCGGCAGCAGGCCGGGACGGCGCTGCGCTTCCGGACCGCGCGTATTCGACAGAATCGCCGCCACTTCGGTATAGGTGAGCCGCGCCGCCGAATGAATCACCGCCGGGTAAAACTGATACGCCTTGACCTCGCCTTTCGCGGTGATCACCGCATCGCAGACCAGCGTCAAGCGATCCACATCCGGATTCAGCGAGCACAGACCGTTCGACAGCTTCTCCGGCAGCATCGGAATCACGCGACGCGGGAAATACACCGAGGTGCTGCGCTCGAGCGCATCGACATCCAGCGCGTCATTCGGCTTCACATAATGGCTGACATCGGCGATCGCTACGATCAGCCGGTAGCCCTTGGTACGGCCGATCTTGACCGGCTCGCAATACACCGCATCATCGAAATCGCGCGCGTCTTCGCCGTCAATCGTCACCAGCGGTACATCGCGCAAGTCAACGCGCTGCTCCAGATCCGCAGGCTTCACCTCCAGAGGCAGCTTGGCCGCCAGCGCCTGCGCCGCCTGGGAAAACTCATGCGGCACGCCATATTTGCGTACTGCAATCTCGATTTCCATGCCCGGGTCATCGATATCGCCGAGCACCTCGACGATCTTGCCGCTGGGCTGAGCGTAGCGCGACGGCTGTTCAGTCAGCTCAACACTGACCACCTGCCCTGACTTCGCCTTGCCCGGCGAACCCGCCAGCAAAATGTCATGGCTGATGCGCTTATCCTCCGGCACCACCAGCCACACGCCATTTTCATTAACCAGCCGGCCGATCAGATGCGTATTCGCACGCTGCGTCACCTCGACGATCGTGCCTTCCGGACGACCACGACGATCAAGGCCAGTGACGCGCACCTGTACACGGTCGCCATGCATCACCTTCTGCATCTCACGCTCGGGCAGGAAGACATCCTCGCCTTCGTCAGGCACCAGAAAGCCATAGCCATCGCGATGCGCGGATACCCGGCCTTCGAGGAAGCTCGCCGTATTGGCCAGCTGCAGCCGGCCCTTGCGATCCGGCTTGATCTGGCCGTCCCGCTCCATCGCGGCGAGGCGACGCGTCAGGCCGTCGAGCTCTTCATCCTTCACGGACAGCGTCTGCGCAATCGACGCCACGGTCTGCGGCTCAGGCGAGGTACGCAGGATGCCAAGGATTTCCTCCCGGCTGGGAATGCTGTAGGGGTATTGACTCAAAAGATATGGAGATGGGTTGGAGAACGAACAACGCTAGTGTAGCGGACACACGAACACTTGGGCCGCAGCTTGGCGATGCTTCTAAAAAATTCTTTCGCAAGATGTTTGACATTTCCCGAGGGCCATCTATAATCTCGCCTTCTTTAGCCCACGTGGCGGAATTGGTAGACGCGCATGGTTCAGGTCCATGTGCCGCAAGGTGTGGGGGTTCGAGTCCCTCCGTGGGCACCAGCTTGAAAGAGAAATGCTCCCGTCATGACAGTGACCGGAGCGTTTTTCATTTGCGGGCCGGGCCGCTCCACGGCATCGCAAATCATCCGAAGCACACGACCACTGTCCCCCCGCAAGCCATTCACCAGCCGATCTCCTCCCCCCGGTAATCGATGAAGTACGCGCCCGACTTCGGCACCAGCGCCATCATCGCGCGCATCATTCCCGCCACCGACTCCGCCGGTTCCAGCAGCACAGGCACGCCCGCCTGAAAAGGCTCGGACAAGCGGGATCGCACCGTCCCCGGTTGCAGCGCCACCACCCGCAGCCCGGGATTACGCCGCTGGAGCTCAATAGCCGCCGTCTGCAGCATCATGTTCAGCGCCGCTTTCGACGCACGGTAGCCGTACCACCCTCCCTTGCGGTTATCCGAAATACTGCCCACCCGCGCCGAAAGCTTCGCGTAGATCGCATCCCCGCTGCCGAGCAAAGGCGCGAGCGAACGCAGCAACAAGGCAGGCCCGATGGCATTGATGACAAAGGAGCGCTGCAAGGCCTCCGGCGCGAGCCGAGCCAGCGACTTTTCCGGGCCCATGCCGTCAATCGTCAGCGCACCGGTCGCATCCACAATCAAATGAAACGGCCCGCGATCGCGCAAGTCGCCGGCCAGGCGCTCGATCGATGACGGATCCTGAAGATCAAACCCGCCATGCGTCGCGCGCGACACCGCCACCACCGCTCCACAGCGAGGGTCATCCTGCAGGCAGGACAGAAAAGCGCCGCCCAGCGCGCCGTGCGCGCCAACCACCAGCGCCGAATAGTTCTCAGGAAGATAAACACCCATGACGGCAAAGAAGACAGGGAAATGATGGCTGTTCGCCCCCAGCGAATGCCCGAAGACCTCCAAAGCGCTCTGTCGGTCATCCGGCCTTCAGCCCAGCGATTCAATCCAGCGAAGCTGCGCGGGCAAACAGACGGAAAGCAGATCGTAATGCGAAACGACGAATTCGCGCGCGCGCCGGCCCAGCCTCTCGCGTCGCGCCGGATCAGCAAGCAGCCGCGCGACCGAGCTTGCCAGACCTTCCGCGTCAAAAAAATCCACCAGCACCCCGGTATCGTCATCCCGGATTGCCTCGCGCACCGGCGCGGTATCGCTGGCCACGATCGCGCAGCCCGCGCTCATCGCCTCCAGCAAGCTCCAGGAAAGGACAAACGGATACGTCAGGTACACATGCACCGTCGACAGTTGCAGCAGGGGGATGAAGCGCTCGTACGGCACATGCCCGAGGAAGTGCACACGCGCCCAGTCCGCGTCGGGAATCTTCGGACGCACTTCGTCGGCAAAGAGGGCTTTCCAGCTCTTCCCGCCCGGCGCGGCCGCACCATAGCTGACACCGTCCCCGCCCACGATCAGCACCCGCGCCCTCGGCCGCTGCTTCAACAGGGCAGGCAGCGCGCGCATGAAGATGTGATAGCCCCGATAAGGCTCAAGGTTACGCGCCACAAAAGTCACGACCTCATCCGCGCGGCTCAGGGTCAGTCGGCCATCCAGCTCCAGCCGAACCTCCGGATTCGGCGCGATGGCCCGAGTATCGATGCCATCGTGGATCACTGCAATCTTCTGGCGGAAGAGAGGCGGGAAAAGACTGGCCTGCCATTCGGTCGGCGCAATGCCGGCATCGGCCGCCTCGAAATGCAGTTGGTGATTCAGGTTTTTCAGTCGCAGCCGCAGCGCCGCTCCCTCATCCGGGTCGGGGAACTCAGGATCGAATCCGACGTCAGCCCCCTGCGGCTGATAGAAGAACTCACAGTAGATCGCCAGCTTCGCCTGCGGCCAGACATCCTTGATGAACAGGCTCTCGCCCCAGCCCGGATGCGCGATGATCAGGTCGGGCTCATAACCCTGCTTTTTCAGGTTCAGGGCCGCACGAAAACAGGCCTCGCCGCGAATTGTCTTCGTCTCGAAATCCGTGATCCAGGGATGGACACCGGGCGTCGATCCGCGCGCCGGCGCATACGGCAGCAACTGCACGCCCTGCCACACCCGCGCCTCGACCTTGCGCATGAGCAGCGCGCTCACCTGATGCCCCCGCCGGGCCAGCGCCGGGGCAATGAACTTGAACTGCCCGGGGAAATTCTGGTGGATAAATAGGATTTTCATACAAGACCGGTATAAGACAAATATCTTATATCTGTTCACTCCGAACCCAGGTTTTATTTGCTCCCAGACGAGGGCGAAGAGGTTGAGGGCCTCAGGGAAGGTAGGCCAGGGCCGGAGCCTGAGCCACGATAACGTTATCATTACCGTCAGCACTTTGACTTGCCAGCCGCATACAAAAACCGAATGAAAGTTATCGACACCCTCCGCGCCCACGCCTCCGCCTATTGGCCGGTCTATGTGCCTGTCATTGGCCTGCTCGCCGTCGGGCTGGGCGCAAGCGGCGTCAGCGCGACGCCCTGGCTGGCCTTGCTGTCGGCCGTCCTGGTCGCCGCCGTCATCGCGGCGGTCCATCATGCGGAAATCATCGCGCACAAGATCGGCGAACCTTACGGCACGCTGGTACTGGCGCTGGCCGTCACCGTCATCGAAGTGGCGCTGATCCTGTCACTGATGATGGTGCGCGGCGAAGCGGCGGCGTCACTGCCGCGTGACACCATCTATGCAGCCGTGATGATCATCTGTAATGGCGTGGTCGGGCTGTGCGTGCTGATCGGCGGCCTGCACCACCGCGAGCAGAGCTTCCGCATCGAAGGCACCGGATCAGGCTTTGCCGCGCTGGCATCGCTCTCAGTTCTGGTGCTCGTGATGCCGAGCCTGACCGTCAGCTCCGCCGGCGGTTCCTACACCAACAGCCAGCTCGTGTTCGTCGCCTGCTCGTCGCTGGCGCTGTGGCTGGTGTTCGTGTTCATCCAGACCATCCGTCACCGCGACTACTTCCTGCCGACGCACGCCCCCGGCGACGAAAGCAGCCATGCCGCGCCGCCGTCAGTGCGCGCTACCTGGCTGAGCGTCGGACTGCTGCTGGCTTCGCTGGTAGGCGTGGTCGGCATGGCCAAACTGCTGTCGCCGTCCATTGAAGCTGCCGTGGTGAACGCTGGTGCGCCGCATACCGTGGTCGGCATCATCATCGCGCTGATCGTGCTGCTGCCCGAAACCTGGGCCGCCGTGCGCGCCGCGCAGGCCGACCGCCTGCAGACCAGCATGAACCTCGCCATCGGCTCCGCGCTGGCCAGCATTGGGCTGACCATCCCGGCCGTGGTCGCCACCGCCGTGTTGCTGGACCTGCCGCTGCAGCTCGGACTGGAACCCAAAGACATCGCACTGGTGACGCTATCCTTCATCGTCGGCGCGATCACGCTCGGCTCCGGGCGCACCAACGTCATGCAGGGCGCCGTGCATCTCGTTATTTTTGCGGCGTTCCTGTTCCTGAGCCTGGTGCCCTAGCGCCCTCGTCACGCTTGAACGCCGTCGGAACAACACACTTTGAAGTGCTGCCCTACACGGCCAAGACTGCACAGCATTACGGATTCATCCGAGCTGCAGGCAGAAAACTGGACTACGCCAGCGCGCTGATTAGCTCCGCTGAGGTCGGCAGCACCCGACACATGGCCTCGCCGATGGAGAACACATCCCCCACATCAGGCAGTAATCGTCAGGTTCCCGCCGGTCACATCAATGCTGCCGATGCCCGTCACCCCCACCAGTTGAACCACTACGTCATTCGCCGCGACGCCCGCCACGCCATCAGAGATGAACAGGTAGTAGTTACCGCTGTTGCTGACCCGGAACAACGAAAACTCTCCCGCCGTCGCCATGCCGGACGCCACATCGGCCAGCGCATCGCTCAGCGTCGTGCCTGAAGAGGCGGCAAACGTGGCGACGCCGGTTGAAGCATGGATGCTCGCTTGTGTACTGGTGGCTGGCCCGGGCGAGCCGCCGATCTTCAGGTCAGCGCTGTAGTCGATCAGATCACCGACACCCACAGCACCCTTCTCAAAGTTCACGAAGAGGTCGAACCCGCTCGCCTGTCCGGTGTCTCCGGCAGCGAGAATGAAGGTGTCGCTACCGGCGCCACCGGTCAGGCTGTCCGCTCCCATGCCACCGGCCAGCGTGTCGTTGGCCAGGCCACCGTTGAGGGTGTCATTGCCGCTGTTCCCGGTCAGCCAGTCCGCGCCGCTGCCGCCGGTCAGGAGATTGGCGCCGTTGTTGCCTGTGATGGCAATGCCGCTGCCGACCGCGGCAGCATTGACGTTGATCGCCAGTGTTCCCGTCGTGATGGCCGCCGCGGCGGTACCCGTGCCGATGACGACGTTTTCTATACCGTTCAGGCTGGCCGCCAGCGTCAGGGTGCCGGACGAAGTCGTCGTGAAACGCAGTTCGTCCGTGCCCGTGGTTCCGGTATCCGCAATGACTTCTCCAACGGCATAATCAGTGGACAGCGCGATCACATACAGATCGGATCCCTCGCCACCATCCTGGGCATCGATCCCGCTACCGCCGATCACCACGTCATCACCCGCATTGCCTATCAGCGAATCATTGCCAGCATTGCCGTTGAGCGTATCGTTGCCGCTGCCACCGGTCAGGCTGTTGGCGCCTGCATTACCGATGATTCCCAGACCAGTCGACAGTGCCGACGCATTCACGTTGATGGCCACCGACGCGGTCGTGATCGCGGCGGCCGCCGTGCCCGTGCCGATGACGATCGTGTCAATGCCGCCCAAGTTATTGCTGAGAGTCAGCGTCCCAGCCGTGGCCGATGCGTAGCGCAGCTCGTCCGTTCCGCTGGAACCCGTATCGGCAAACACATCCTCTGCCACCTCCGCCGCAGTGAATGCCATATAAATGTCCGAGCCTTCGCCACCATTCAGGCCGTCCGCACCCGCACCGCCGCTTAGCGTATCGTTGCCGCCTCCCCCCGTCAGCGTGTCATTCAGCGTCGAGCCGGTCATGGT
>JACCDS010708841.1_pt1 | contig 26671 bp, 19 predicted proteins | sample 7446441 | NCBI WGS metagenome assembly JACCDS01 (sample SAMN15323445, study PRJNA562643) | freshwater metagenome | isolation source: river surface water | place: USA:Blue River Watershed | collected 2017-08-17 | reverse complement strand
TTGAATAAAGACATTCAGATGCAGGCGGTCCGCCAACTCATTCCAAGTGTAAAGCTTGAAGTGGCCACGCTTCTTTGGACTCCCCGCCTCGACGGTGAGCCTGGTGTACTCTTCGTGAACGGCCATATCGACCACAAGTAATCGGTAGCCCTTCTCCTACACAAGCCGGCCTTTGGGCCGGCTTTTTTTGTGCCCTTCGTTCGCGTGGACACTTCGCGTGCACCTTAAAGTAGCTTCGCGAGAATGAGGTCGGTTTGGTCGTCGCTTCCTAGCCGAAACACGTGGCTACCTACTTCGGTAAATTGGTAGCGGGCATAAAAACGTCGCGCTGCGAGGTTGTGTTCCCAAACGCCCAACCAAAGTTCCTGCGCATTCATGCTACGGGCTTGATCGGTAGCCCATTCCATGAGTTGACTTCCCAATCCCTTGCCTTTGGCCGAACCGAGCACATAGAGTCGCTCAAGCTCAACCGCCTGAGGGCCCCGAGCTTCGGACTGGGCTGATCCCCAATTGATTTTGGCGTAGGCCCAAAGTGAGCTACCTGATGCAATCAGGGCAAACTTCGATTCAGGGCACTTTAGTTCGGTGCTAATCTGCTCGAGCGATAGCCGCTCGTCCAAGTAGGACTGCAGGTCTTCTGGGGAATTGGAGGCTGCAAACGTCTCGACAAACGTCGTGCGACTCAGTTCCTGCAGCCGCAACGCGTCTGCTAGTGTTGCCTCGCGAAGACTAAGCACCTTGATCTTACTTACCTCTTCGCGCCCGGCGGTTGCCCGCCTCTTTGTTGGCCTCGAGCATTTCGTTCATCTTTTTGGCGAAGCGCGACTGCGATCCACCCTTGGCCTTTGTTTCGTCAATTTTGGCGCGGATTGCCTTTTCGTCGATCACAAATTCCTTGATCACCCACTGCTGTCCAAACGTCAGCACGTTGGAGATGAAGTAGTAGTACGAAAGGCCCGACGAGTAGTTGTTAAACCACACGAGCAGCATAAACGGCATTAGGTACTGAATAATCAACATCTGCTGCTGCATCATGCTGTTGCCCGAAGTCGGCGTCATCGAATTGTTGAACTTCGTGTACAGGAACGTTGAAATCGCCATTAGGAGCGTAAACAGCGAAACGTGTGCACCGTAGAAGGGAATCTCAAAGGGAAGACTAAAAATGCTGTCGTAGCTCGAAAGGTCGTCGGCCCAAAGGAAGGCCTGTTGGCGCAGTTCAATGGAAACCGGGAAAAAGCGGAACATCGCAATCAGGATCGGCAGCGAAAGCAGCTGGGGAATGCAGCCGCCAAGCGGGTTAACTCCGGCCTTTTGGTAGAGTGCCATCGTCTCCTGCTGCTTCTTGGTGGGGTCCGCATCCTTGAATTTCTCGTTGAGCTCGTCCATCTCGGGCTTCAGCACGCGCATTTTGGCCATGCTCTTGTAGCTCGAGAACGTCAGCGGAGATAACGCCAACTTGATAAGGGCCGCCATCAACAAGATGATGATACCGTAGTTCATGCCGTACCCGTCCAGCCAATTGAACAGCGGAGACACGATGTACTTGCCGATCCAGCCAAAGATTCCCCAACCGAACGGAATAACCTCGTCAAAGTTGCGATCAAAGGCCTTCAAGGTTTGGTAGTGGTTGGGGCCGTGGTACCAAATTCCCGAGGCTGAAGCCACTCCATTGTTCGCTTTCAGCGTAAGCTTGGACTCAAAAAGGCGGCTGTGCAGCGTGTCGTCTGGGGTGCGTGTACTGAGTTCTGCCGAGGCAAAACCTTGGTCGGCCTGAAGGATGCTGCTGAAGTACTGCTGCTTGTGGGCAACCCAGCCAAGGTTTTCGGCAGACTCGTCGTCGTCGGCGCCGTCACTCAAGCTGCTTCGCTCCTCTTCGGCATTTTCGTAGTAGTAAATGCTGGTGTTGGTCGCCTCATTTTTCAGGCTTTTCTCGTGGCGGATTCCGTCTTGAATCCACGTCAGTTTCAGGTCGCTGGCGCTCGGAGTCTGCAGCGCCCACTTTAGGCCGTATCCCTCAGCCGGGAGCTCAAAGTTCCACGAGGTTCCGACATCATTGCGGAAGGTCAGTTGGGAACCCGACTGCGTCGCGGTCATAGCGTCACTGGGCAAGCCATCCAGCGATTGATTGCCGTCGACCACGCGAAGGGGTTTGCCCTGCCAGTCCTTGTATTCCTTGAGTTCGACGTACTTAATCTGGGCGCCTCGATTGCTGAACACATAGCGCACTTGGGCATTCTCCAGCACAAATTCCTGCTCTGGTGCTGAGAAATCCTGGGCTGCAGCAAGGGTATCTGCTTCAACCGTCTTCGCTGCGGGGGCTTTTTTAGCCCGGGTTACCGAAGCGGACCCCTCGGGCTGCGCGGCTGGTTCCATGGTGCTGGCCCAGTACGAAGTTCCGAGTAAAATGGCACCAATTAGGGCAAAACCAATGAGTTGGTTGCGATCCAAAAACGGACGTTGTTCCATGATTTAAGCGTGTGCGTGCTGAAGCGCAGCCTCGACAAACGAGGTGAACAGCGGGTGCGGCGCTTCGACGGTGGAGCGGTACTCCGGGTGAAACTGAACCCCGACAAACCAGGGGTGCGAAGGAATGGTCACGATCTCGACGAGGTCGTTTTGAGGGTTGACCCCGACGGGCTGCAGGCCTGCCGCGGTAAGTTGGCTGCGGTAGGCGTTGTTGAACTCGTATCGGTGGCGGTGGCGCTCTGAAATGAGCTCGCTTCCGTAGAGTGCAGCCAGTTTGCTGCCCGGCTCAAGGGCGCAGTCGCAGGCGCCAAGGCGCATCGTACCGCCCTTGTCGGTAACGTCTTTTTGGCCCGCCATCAGGTCAATGACCGCATGGGGCGTTTCAGGGTCAACTTCGCTTGAGTTGGCGCCCTTCAAGCCAAGCACGTTGCGGGCGTACTCGATCACCGAGGCCTGCATGCCAAAGCAAATTCCGAGAAAGGGAATTCCGTGTTCGCGGGCGATGCGCACCGCCGCAATCTTGCCTTCAAAGCCGCGGGCGCCGAAGCCAGGGGCCACGAGCACGCCGTGCAGCCCTTCGAGGTGGCTGGCCGCGTTCTCCGGGGTCAGTTCCTCAGAGTGAATCCACTCGATTTCTACTTTGGCGTGGTGCTCGGTTCCGGCGTGAATGAGGGCTTCGCTAATTGATTTGTAGGAGTCCTTGAGCTCGACGTACTTGCCGATCAGGCCGATGCGCACATGGCGTTCCGGGTTCAGTAAGTTGGTCACAAACGATTCCCACTTGGTGAGCTCGGGCTTGCCTTGCGTCGGAAGGCCCAGCTTTCGAAGCACCACTTGGTCCATGGCTTGGTCGCGAAGGAGCATCGGCACTTCGTAGATAGTGCGGGCGTCGAGCGATTCAATCACCGCGTCGGGTGTCACGTTGCAGAACAGGGCAAGCTTTCGGCGCACGTCTTCGCCCAAGCTGTGTTCGGCACGGCACACCAAAATGTCAGGCTGCACCCCGGATTCCTGAAGCATTTTAACCGAGTGCTGGGTAGGCTTGGTTTTCAGCTCACCGGTTGCGCGCAGGTAGGGCACCAGCGTCAAGTGCACGCTCACGCAGCGCGTTCCGAGTTCCCAGCGAAGCTGGCGCACGGCCTCAATGAACGGAAGGGCTTCAATGTCGCCCACGGTGCCGCCAATTTCGGTTATGACGATTTCGTAGCGCCCGTCCTCACCCAAAAGCAGCATGCGGCGCTTGATTTCGTCGGTGATGTGCGGAATAATCTGCACGGTCTTGCCGAGGTAGTCGCCGCGGCGCTCCTTGTCAATGACGTGCTGGTAAATACGTCCCGTCGTGACGTTGTTGGCTTGGGAGGTCGGCCGATTCAGGTAGCGCTCATAGTGGCCAAGGTCAAGGTCGGTTTCGGCGCCGTCGTCGGTCACGTAGCACTCGCCGTGCTCGTAGGGGTTCAGTGTTCCCGGGTCAATGTTGAGGTAGGGGTCGAACTTTTGAATGGTGACCGAAAATCCGCGCGCCTGCAGAAGTTTGGCGAGGGAAGATGCGACGATTCCCTTGCCTAACGACGAGGTAACGCCACCGGTGACGAAGATGTATTTAGCCTGATTTGCCATGCGCTGCGAGGTTCGCGCAAAGTTAGGGCATTAGAAGGCGTAGCTCAGCAACAACGTCGGCATAATTGGCAGCTGGTTGATGCGCTGCGCCTTAGGCGTGTCGTAGTAGAAAATATTGCGGCGGTTGTACACGTTCGTGACGGCAAACGAGGCCTCTAGATGCTGCTTTTCGCCCAGATCCCAGGACTTTTTGGCCGTAATATCCATTCGGTGGTAGTCCGGCAGGCGCTTGCTGTTCAAATCGCCGTAAAGGATGCCCATCTGGCCGTTGCGCGTAGGGAACGGGTAATCAATCCAGGGGCTTCCGTCGGGATTCGTGAACGGTAGCTGTTCGTAGTAGCCGCGTATCGGCGTGAACGGAAACCCACTGCCGTAGTTCCAGCGAACGTTGAATTCCAGCGACTTGGGTAGCTTGCGCGCCAGCACCAGGTTCACGTTGTGGCGGCGGTCGTAGAACGGAGCATAGGTTTGTTCGCCGTCGAAGCGCGTGCTGCGGCCGAGCGAGTACACGCCCCAGAAGTACCAGGACTTGTCTTCGTAGTTGATTAAGGCGTCGATTCCGCGCGCCAAACCGCGCTCCACCATGAAGTCTTTGCGGAGTCGCTCGGGCTGGTTGGCGTACTGCTCGTTGTCGTCGTACAGCTTGTAGCGGTTGACGTTGGTAATCATGTTGAAGCGCTTCACGTAGGCCTCGAGTTCCACGTTCCACTTCGGGGCGGGGTTGAATTCGATGCCCAACACAAGGTGGTCCGCCGTCTGGAGGCGTCCGGTCACGGGCTCGTTGCCGATTTTGCTCGGCAGGTCGATGCCTCCGCCGCTCAAAAAGCCATAAAACAGGTTGACCACGTCGCGGTCTGAGTTGGCGGCAATGAGGTTCTGGGAGTAGCGTCCGCCCGAAAACTTAAGGCGCACGTTCTCTGACGCGTTGAATTTGGCGCCGAAGCGTGGCTCGACGCGCAACAGCCCCATGGTGGCGTAGTTGTGAAGGCGAATGCCCGGCTGAATGAGCCAACGCCCTTGCTGGCGCTTGTAGTCAAAGTAGAGGCCGAGTTCGGTGGTATTGTCCTCATCCTGAAGGGTTCGGCCTACGGAATTGGTGTACTGGTAGTCGGTGTAGTAGCCAATGAATTCCAGTCCGTACTTGAGTTCGTCGGCCTTGCGCAGCAGGTAGGTAAAGTCGAGTCCGCCGTTGAATCCGTTGATCGTTGAAAAGCGCGGACGGTTTTCAAGTTCCGTCGACGTGATGGTGTAGGCGCTTTGGGCGAGGTGGCCCTCAAGGATGGTGTTGGACGCGGCGGGAACGACCGTGAAGTCCGTTCCGTAGCCATAGGAATTCCACGAAATCGACTTGTTGCCCGCGAAGCGCACCGCGTCGGTGAAGTTGAATCCAAACACATTGAATTTGTTTCCTCCGTTGGACTCGAGTGAGTACTTGCTGTACAGGTCGCGAAACTGGAACGGAAGGCCGCCGTATTCCGTGGCCACGTAAGGGTAAAACACGGGGGCCGCTTTGTCGAGCAACGACTGCTTGTAGGAGACAAGTAGCGAGCTGGGCGCGATCCCGTCTTTTTTGCGGCCGACGGGGATCTCAAGGAGGCCCTTGGCCAAGTAGGTCGATGCCGCCACCTTGCCGGCGATGCGGTCGCGGCGCCCGGTGCGGGTGCGGATGTCCATAACCGACGAGGTGCGCCCGCCGTATTCCGCACCAAATCCTGCGGTGTAGACGTCAGCCGACTGCATGATGTCGGTCTCAAAAACCGAGAAAAATCCGATGCTGTGGAAGGGATTGTACAAAATCATCCCGTCGAGCTTGACCAAATTTTGGATCGGAGCACCCCCGCGAATGTAGAGTTGTCCGCCCTGGTCGCCCGTAGTAATCACGCCGGGCATCACCTGCAGCGCGCGCACCAGGTCTGGTTCGCCCCCAATGGAAAACGTTACAATCGACTTCGGGTTGAGCTGCACGACAGCCGTCGAAACTTTGGTTTGTTTTTCTTGCTTGCGGGCGTCGACTACCACGTCGTCGAGCTCGACCGTCGATTCCTTGAGGGAAACCCGGTTAAAGGAGTTTTTATCGGCAACCACCTTTACGTCAATGACTTGGCTGCTGAAGCCGGCACGCGAAATCTGAAGTTTGTAGGACCCCACGGCGATGCCGTTGATCTGGTAAAAACCGTCGTTGTTGGTAAACGTTTCGTAGCGCTTTCCGGCGGCGTTGAGCGAAACTTGAACGAGGTTCAAGGGACTTTGGTCCGAGGCGTCGACCACCAGGCCGCGCAGGCCTCCCACGCTTTGGGCGGACAGGGATTCCGCACTAAAAACAGCAAAAACGAGTACTAAAAACGCTTTAGTACAGAATTTTAAACAAAAGTTCATCGAGTATGTCGGCATCACGTAGGTTGGGCGACCCCATGCCTTTGGCTTGGCGGTCGGCCTCGCGAAGATAACCAATGATGCGCGCCAAGCGTCCGCCAGAATAGTTTTGGGCCGCGCGGGCAATGTCGCGGAGGGCAAATTCCGAGACCGCAAGCTGGGCCGACGCCGTTTTGGGATTGGGGTGGGCACCGAGGCTTTGGTACACCAAGGCCTTGAAAAACGTGCCGTACACGGTGGCGATCACCAAAATGAGCGGGCTGGAGCGGCTGTGCTGCATCATGCTGCGGGCGATGCGGTAGCTGCGGTCGGCATCTTGGGCCACCAGCGCACGCAGCAACTCAAACTGGTTGTATTCGCGGCTCGCCCCCGTGTACTTTTCGACGGTAGCGGCCGTTACCTCTCCGCCCTCGCCGAGCACGACGGCGTACTTGCCCAGTTCTTGATCTATGGCCGAGAGGTCCACGCCCAAGCTCTCGACCAGCACCGAAGCGGCTTTTTCGCTGATTTTAAGCTGGCGCTCCCGGGCGAGTTCGGCGACCACCGCAGCGATTTGGTACTCTGGAATTCGGTCAAACTGAAAATACGATTGACCCGACTTCAGTGCTTTGAACAGGGCCTTGCGCTTGTCGAGGGTTTTGCCGGTAAGGCTGAGGACCAGGACCGTCTGGGGCTGGGGCTGGGCCACGTAGGCCGCGAGGTCTTCGAGGTTGCGCAGATCTTGCGCCTCGCGCACGACGACGACGGTGCGCTCGGCCATCATCGGGAAGCGCTTGGCCTCTGACGCTACCGCTCGGGCATCGACGTCGCGTCCGTACAGCACGCTTTGGTTAAAGGCCCGGTCCGCCTCGGGCAGGGCGTGCTCCAGCAAGGCATCGGTCGCAGCGTGTACCCAAAACGGCTCTTCGCCCGCGAAGACGTACACGGGCTCAAACGACCCTTTCTTCCAGGATTGAACGAGTTTTTGGAGCACCGACTGCATGAGGCAAACCTACGACGTCAACCCTCGTGGTGGTAGGGCTCGTTGCGCAAAATGCTGAACGCCCGGTACAGCTGTTCGGCAAAAAGTACCCGTACTAAGTCGTGGGGAAAGGTCATGTGGCTAAGCGCCAGCTCAAACTGGGCCATGGCGCGGAATTCCGAATCAAAACCAAAGGCGTCGCCGACGGCAAAAACGAGGCGCTTGGGCCCTGAATTCATCCACTTTTGGAGGCGGTCGGCAAACTCGATGGATTTTAGGTGCTGTCCGCGTTCGTCCAAAAGGACCAAAAGGTCACCGGGTTTCAGGTAGGCCCGCTGCGCTGCGCGGTCGCGCACTGCCTCTACGCGAAACCGGGTGTAGTGGTTTAAGCGCTTGCTGAAGTCCGCGATTCCGTCTTTGGCATAGCCAACTTGCGTGGCTCCGACGACTAAAAGAATGATCTCCACCTGTGGCGTAAGTTTGGGTTCCGCGCCGAACCCCCGCGGTTCGAGCCCTGCAAAGATGAAGCCCTTACGCGAATACCTCAGCCCCGAATCCCTCGACGCCCACATTCGGCGCAGCCTCGACGAAGACTTTGGCACCGGTCCCGAGGCGGGAGACCACTCGTCGCTCGCCGCGCTCGACAACGATTTACACGGTATTGCCCAACTTAAAGCCAAAGAGCCGCTGGTTTTTGCCGGCGTAGCGGTCGCGGACCGGGTGCTCAAGGCCGTAAGCCCGGCGCTGCAGGCAACCTGGATGGTGGCCGACGGCGACGCGCTCGAAGCGGGCGGCATTGCGGCCGAGGTGCGGGGGCCCCTTCGCGACCTTTTGGGGGCGGAGCGCAGCCTGCTCAACTACGTGCAGCGCCTCAGCGGCGTAGCGACCGTGGCGCGCAGCTACGCCCAATGTGTGGCTGACCTACGCTGCCAACTACTGGACACCCGAAAAACGACGCCGGGTTGGCGCATGCTCGAAAAATGGGCGGTCCAGGTCGGAGGAGCCCGCAACCACCGGGTCGGCCTTCACGACATGGTAATGCTCAAAGACAACCATGTCGACTTGGCCGGCGGCATTACGGCCGCCGTGGAGCGCACCGAGCGCTACCTCCGCGAAAAGGGCCTGGAGCGCGCGGTAGAAGTGGAGTGCCGCACCCTCGACGAGGTACGCGAGGCCCTCAGCCTCCCCCGGGTAGACCGCATCATGCTCGACAACTTCACGCCCGAGCAATGCCGCGAAGCCGTCGCCTTGAACGCGGGCCAAAAAGAACTCGAGGCCAGCGGCGGAATTACGCTGGGCACCCTGCGCCAGTTCGCCGAAACGGGCGTTGACTTCATCTCGGTGGGCGCGCTGACCCATTCGGCGCCGGCTGTAGACCTTAATTTTAAGGCACGCCGTTGTTAACCACTTCACGCCGTGAACGCTACGCACCTCTTGCGCGCCCTTCGCGCCACCGCCCAAAACCTCAAGCTGCCGCTCTTTGACGGCCTGAGCGCCTACGACGTCGCCGTGTTTTTCTGGAAAGGAATCTACGAGGGCGCCGTGTCGAGCCGGGCCGCCAGCATCAGTTTTAGCTTTTTTCTGGCGCTTTTCCCAGGGGTGATTTTCTTGTTCACGCTGATCCCCTTCATCCCCGTCGACGGCTTTCAGTCGGAGCTTTTCAAGCTGCTTCGCGACGTTTTGCCGCCAAACAGCTTCGACGCGGCCTATTCGACGATTACCGACATCTTGACGATCAAGCGCGGCGACCTCTTGGGGGTAACGGTGCTGGCCGCCTTCTTTTTTGCGACCAACGGCACGCTCTCGCTCATCGGCAACTTTGGGCAGTCCATTCACCGCCTCAACGTGCGCGGATTCTGGTCCCAGTACCTCGCCGCGTTTCTGCTCACGCTCGCACTCTCGGTGCTGCTAATTGCAGGCATAACCGTACTGACCCTCAGTGAAGTATACCTCGCTGAATTCATCGGGGGCGAACTCGGACTTTGGATCACCGCCGCGAGCCGCTGGGTGGTGCTGCTCGGGTTGGTGCTGCTCTCCATCTCGCTGCTCTTTTACTTTGGACCGATGCGGTCCGCTCCCTGGCGATTTGTTTCGCCGGGCGCGCTGCTCGCCACCCTTTTGGTGTGGCTTACATCCTACCTGTTTGGTATTTATGTGACGGACTTCAGCCGCTACAACCAACTGTACGGCTCCATCGGCACGCTGATGATCATCCAGCTCTGGCTCTACGTGAACGCCATCGGACTCATCATCGGGTTTGAACTCAATGCGTCAATGGCCGAAGCAAAAAATCACCTAAATTCACGCCAAACCTAAACGAAGAACTCATGCTACGTAAACTCACTTTTCTGGGCACCGCCCTCCTACTCTCTGCTTCTGCCTGGGCCCAAAAAGCCGACGACCTCTTGGGCGTATGGTGGAACGCCGAAAAAGACGGACAAGTAGAAATCTACAAAGTCGGTTCAGAATACCGCGGCCGGATCGTCTACGTCAAAATCAACACCAACCCCGACGGAACGAGCCCAAAGAAAGACAACTTGAACCCCGACGTGAAGCTCCGCAGCCGGGTACTCATGGGCACGACTATCCTGACGGGCCTCAAGTGGGATGCCGACGACAAGGAGTGGGCCGGCGGCCAGATCTACGACACCAAATCAGGCAACTCCTACGACTGCTACGCCCGACTGAACGCAGACGGTTCGCTCTACTTCAAAGGCTACATGCTGGGAATGCGCTTTGTAGGGCGCTCGACGACCTGGACCCGGGTCAAGAAGTAACCCCGAACTTCGCGTAAAGATTGTTGAGGCGGTCCCCCACCCGGGCCGCCTCAAATTCGTTAAAGGGGAGTATGTCGGCGGGCACCTGGAACGGGCTGCGCCACAGCGCTTCAAGGGCGTCGGCCAGCGGACCGGGTCCCGGCGCCACGCGCAACCCCGCCGGCGGAACCAACCACGGCTGAAACGCCGGTATGTCGGTAGTCACGACCGGAATCCCCCGGTGCAGTGCCTCGTACACCACCATACCAAACGTTTCGTCCAGGGTCGGATGCGCCAGCACGTCGACCTCGAGGTCGGCCCAAGCGCCCGGAGCCGTATGGCCAAGCCATTGGGCGTCGACGCCGAGGTTGGTGGCGAAGGCTGCGAGCTCGTCGGCACGTACGCCGCCGCCGACGTGCACGTACTTCCACTGCACGTTCGGGTGACGGCGGGCAAGTTCGGCCAGTGCCTCTAGCGTCCACTCGGTTTTCTTTATTCGCTGGTTGAGCGGAATCAACTGGGCCACACTCAGCACCGTGAAAACATTGGCCATGGGCTGGGTTTGCGGCGGACGGTGCGCGAAGCGACGCCAATCCATCACGTTCGGCACGACCGTCATGGGGACCATGGGCAGCACTTCGGCGAGTTGGTTGGCCAAATGCTGCGAAACGGGCAATACCGCTCGGGCGGAACCCAGCGCCCGCCGACCGAAGTAGCCCCAAAATGGGCTTCGGAGCTTGACGGGAGCGAGGTTCCAGTGCTCGGTATGCACCAACGGGAGGCGCCAGCATTTCGCGAGCGATGCGGCTGTAATTCCGGCTGGAATAAGCACCTGACCGTGAATAAGTGCGGGGCGTGGCCCCGGGAATCGCTTGGCCACGTAGGCGGCCACCAGCCATGGCAGGTGGTAGAGCAGCTTCCAGCCCCGCCAGGCCACGCGAAGCACGTATTCGCCCTCGGATCCCCGGCGCCACGCGACCTGGGGTAACCACGGGCCATGGAGCAGGTCCACGTGAAGCAAGTCCGCGTCGGCACCCGCGGTCCGCGCCGCGAGCCACTGCGCTTTGATGAACGGCGAGCGGTACGGCGCCTCAGCCGACGGATACCAGTTGGTCACCCAGAGCACCTTCATCGCAGGCTGCGCAGTTCGCGCTGAAATAAGAGGAGTACCGCGGCTCCGTTCGACGCCATCATGAGCCCAAACTGAACCCAGATGTCTGAAATCCAAGCGGTGGCCACGAAGTACGTCAGCGCGCCCCAGATCGGCAACCCCAGCATTTTGGCCAGATTGTAGTTCATCGGGTAACGGCTTCGGGTAACCCAGTGCACGGAAGCGACTTGGAGCAACGTAACTGCGCCCGATGCCCAGACGGCACCCTCAGCTCCGCGCCACGCCACCAGCGCCGCCAAAACCGGCAGGTAAATGGCCATACTCAGGGCATAAAAGCGTGGAAAAAGCTTCGTTTCCTTGAAGTAAAACAGCGGGGCCAGGTACACGTTGAACATGCCGCGCAGCGAAAGGGTCCACAGGAGCGGACCAACCCAGAGGTAGGCCACGTCGAATTCAGGGCGGGGCATCCACACCGGGAGCACGCCCACCAACCCCACATAAAGCACCGGGATGACCAGGACGACGACCGCGGTAAAGCTGTGGAGGTTGCGGTTGAGCACCTCGCGAGCATCGAGGAATCCGCGCTCTTTGAACACCCGGTAGATTCGCGGAAGTACCGCGTTGAAGAGTCCGGTTTGGATCAGTTCGAGCACCATCGCCAGCTTGAAGGCGAAATCAAACAGTCCCACCGTTTCGGGCCCCAAGCTGCCCTGCAGTATGAACCGGTCGGCGTACCGAAGGCCCCATCCGAGCAAGTTGTAGGCGACCATGGGGTACAGTACGCTGAGCCAATTCAGCGAACGGTGGCGGTCCCAGCGAATGCCGAAGGTGCGCAGCCAAAGGGCTAACACGACCAGCGCGCTCAAGCCCAGACCGAGGGTTCGGCCCCAAATGGGGGCGCGAAGCTGGTAGCCGTCGACCTCAAACGCGAGCAAGGTTCCCGCGAGCACCAGCACAAAATTGAGCGTTGCTAGGCTCAGGTAGGGCACCGGACGCTGCTGGTTGATGAGCACGTTGCTGTAGGTCTTGAAAAGGGCATAAAAGAGCGAGGAGGCCACCGAGGCCACGGCGAGCTCGTTCCAGGGAAGCAGGTCCGCCTCCGCAAACCATAGCGTGCCCAGCGCTGAAAGCCCAACGGCAAGCAACCCCGTTTGGGTAATGAAGCCAATCAGCGCCGACATCACGGCGCGCAGCTGAACCGGCTGGTCGTGGTGCTCCACGTAGCTCACGCCGACGAGGGTATCGACGCCAAAATTGATTACGGTTTGGCCGAGTACGTAGAGCCCCGTATACAGGGCAAAAAGGCCAAAATCGGCCGCCGGCATTTGGGTGTAGTACGGCAGCAGGACAAAGCCCGAAAGCAGCGGAAGCATTCCGCCCACGGTGAACGCCAGGGCTGCGCCCGAAGTGCGAAGCAGTCCTTGAGTGGTAATCGCCATCGGTGGGCTAAGGTACAGCATTCGCCAAGGCCAAAAAGCGCTTCAATTTTTGGCGTAAACTTGCGGACTATGAACGAACTCCTTCGCACCGCCAGCCGCACGTGGCTCTACCCGGTCCTCGCCGTGGTCGCCCTCAACTTTGCGTACTTCGCCCCGGTCGTTTTTCAGGGCAAGCAAATCCCCCAAGACGACATTAAGCTCGGGCTCGCCAAGGGCAAGGAAATCGTGGATTACCGCGCTGCCACCGGCGAAGAGCCGCTGTGGACCAACGCGATGTTCAGCGGAATGCCGACGTTCCAAATGTCGACGCTTTACCCCAACAACGTGCTTAGCTACGTCGATGCCGCGCTGCGCAAGCCGCTCGTCGAGCACAGCGGGGTTTACCTCATCGGACTTTTGATGCTCGGGTTCTTTGCCCTACTTCGGGCCGAAAAGGTGCAGCCCTGGCTGAGCGTTGCCGGCGCACTGGCCTTCGGCTTCAGTGGGTTTTTCATCATTTCGCTCGCCGCCGGACACAACGCCAAAATCCACACCGCCGCGTACATGGCGCCTGTGGTGCTCGGAATCTTGATGGTCTACCGCGGCCAGCTCGCCACCGGTTTTGCCGTGACCGCGCTCGCTACGGGTTTAAACATTCACGCCAACCACTTTCAAATTACCTACTACACGGCGATTCCGGCCCTGGCGATTGCCGTGGCCTTCTTGGTCGAGCTTGCGCGCTCAGGGCAGATTAAGCAGTGGGTGCTGCGCTCGGCCCTGCTGCTTGGAGCGGCGGTCGTGGGCATCGGACCCAACTTCGGCAACTTGTGGTCGACTTATGCCTACACCAAGGCGACCATGCGGGGCGGACACTCCGATTTGACGCCGATTGCTGATACCGCTGCAGCCGCAACACCGGCAGAAAAACCCGCCGGCCTAGACTTTGACTACGCCATGTCGTGGTCTTACGGTGTGACCGAATCGCTGAATATGTTCATTCCCAACCTCATGGGCGGAGGCGCCAAGCAGGACTACGAAGGAACACAGACCTACGACAACCTTGCCCGCGTGTTCCAGCAGCAAGGACTGGGTGGCGAACGCCTCAAGGAGACGGTCAATCAGTACGCGGGCTCGTTCCTCTACTGGGGCGACCAGAGCATGGTCAACGGGGCCTACTACCTCGGGTCAGTCGTGTTCTTTTTGTTTGTGCTCGGAGCGCTCACGGTGCGCGGCGCCACACGAAACTGGGTGCTTGGCGCGGTGGCCATCAGCCTGATTCTGGCTTGGGGCCGCAACTTCGAGTCGATCAACCGCATCCTGTTCGACAACCTCCCCCTCTACAACAAATTCCGAGTGCCCTCTATGGCGTTGGTCGTGAGCTTTTTGGCCGTTCCTTACCTCGCATTCGTCGGCCTGCAGCAATGGCTTAGCGGCAGCCTTGGAGGCGACGAACAGAAGCGCAAGCTGATGCTCGCCACGGCCATCACCGGCGGTATTGCCCTTCTGGTCGGCCTCATCGGACCCGGCCTGTTCTCGCTCGAAGGGCTCAACGACGCCAACTTGGCCCAGCAAGGCTTTGACCTCGGCATGCTCGAAGAGGACCGCGCGAGCCTGATGCGCAGCTCTGCCTGGAGAAGCCTGTTCTTCGTAGTGGCCACCGCGGCCCTGCTTTGGCTGCAGCTCACGGGCAAAATCAAACCGACCGTGTTTGCTGCGCTGCTCGTGGCTGCCGTGGCCGCCGACCAGTGGGGCTTTGACCGCGACCAGCTCGGAAGCGACGAATTCCAAACCGAGCGCGAATTCAAGTCCGCCTTCACGCCCACCCCGGCCGACGAATTCATTTTGAAGGACACCGACCTGCACTACCGCGTGTACAACACCACCTCGGGCTTAACCAGCGACAGCTACACCTCGTACTTCCACAAAAGTGTGGGCGGTTACCACGGCGCTAAACTCGCACGCTACCAAGACCTCATCGAGCGCCAGCTTTCTCAGGGAAACATTGCGGCCTTTAGCATGCTCAACACCAAGTGGGTTATTCTTCAAGATCCGCAATCAGGGGTACTTCAGGCGCAACCCAACATGAGCGCCTGCGGCAACGCCTGGTTCCCCAAGGAATTGCGCCAAGTAGCCAATGCCGACGAGGCCATGGCGGCCTTGAGCTCGTTTGACCCCATGCAAACCGCCATTGTCGAGCAAGGCACTGACGCGGAACGCCTGCTCAATTCCCAGACGCCCGATTCCACGGCCAAAATCACCCTGACGAAGTACGACCCCAAGGTGATGACCTACGCGGTAGAGGGGTTGACCACGTCGTCGGCTGCGGTATTCTCTGAGATTTTCTATGAAGTCCCCGGCCAGCGCTGGGTGGCTACGGCAGACGGCAAAGAAATTCCGGTAGCCCGGGTCAACTACGTGCTTCGCGCCGCGGTGATTCCGGCTGGAACCAAAGAAGTCGTGTTTCGCTTTGAGCCCGAAACCTACACGACCGGCAGCGCGGTCGACGGAGCCTTCTCGCTCGTGCTCCTCGCGTCGGTCGGCTTAGCGCTGTGGATCGAGTTCAAGCGCCGCCGAAGTGCCTAAACGCATTCTGGTCGCTACCTACTACTGGCCGCCCGCAGGCGGACCCGGAGTGCAGCGCTGGCTCAAAACAGCCCAAGCCCTGGTGCAGCTCGGCCACGACGTCGAGGTGCTGTCGGTGGACCCGGCCTACGCGACCTACCCGCTGCGCGACGATAGCCTGATGGCTGAGGCCAACGGCATTGCGGTGCACGCGACCAAAGCCCGCGACTGGTTTGGAGCCTACCAAAAACTGACGCGCCGAAAGGAAGTTCCGTTCAGCGGTTTTGCCAATCAGGCGGGCAGGCCTGGTCCTATTCAGCGCCTTTCGCGCTGGGTGCGCGGCAACTTTTTCCTTCCCGATCCCCGGCGCGGCTGGAACCGCTACGCCGTCGCCGAAGCCCTACGGCAGCACGCCCAAAAGCCCTACGACCTGGTCGTTACCAGCGGCCCGCCCCACTCTACGCACCTCATTGGCCTGGAGCTGCAGCGCCACGGACTCCGCTGGTGGGCCGACTTTCGCGATCCGTGGACCGACATCTACTACTACCGCATGTTTTATCCGTCGGCCTGGGCCCGCCGCCGAGACGCCGCCATGGAACGCGCCGTGCTCCAGCAGGCCGAACGGGTACTCACCGTGTCAGACGACCTCAAGCGCCTGCTTGTCAGCAAGGTCGGCGGCGACGCAGCCCGGTTTTCTGTGGTGCCCAACGGCTACGACCCCGCAGACTTTAACCCCGATGCGCCCGCTCCACAAAATGCTGTGCGCACGCTGGTCTACACCGGAACGCTGACCCTCGACTACCCGCTTGACGCACTGTATGCCGCCCTGAGGATCTACGCAGGCCAGCACGGCGCCCTCCACCTCATTTTCGCAGGAAGGCCGGCTGCCGAAGCCGCGCAGGCCCTTAGCCGACTGCAGGAAGAACTTCCGCTTCGCGTGGAATTCAAAGGCTACCTGCCCCACGCCGAGAGCGTGGCGTTGCTTCAGGGTGCTGATGCCCTGCTCCTGCTGATTCCCGAACTGCCCAACAACCGCGGAATCCTCACGGGCAAACTCTTTGAGTACCTGGGAAGCGGCCGTCCCATCTGGGGATTTGGCCCAGTGGACGGCGACGCCAACGCCATTTTGCACGAAACCCAGGCAGGCGGTCTCTACGAAGACGCACTGGCCGCGGCAGACGCCCTAGCCCAATGGCCCGAGCAGGGCGCCGACCTCGAGGCCCGCACCCGCTACACGCGCTTGGGCATCGCCCGCGACCTCTCGGCTTACTTCGACAAGTAGTAGTTGCGCTCGCTGTACAGCTTGCGGAACATCGGATCCTTCAGTGAATCAATGAAGTAGATGGCTTCGCCCGTCGACTTCATCTGGGGTCCCAGCGTCTTGTTGACGTCGGGGAACTTGTGGAAGCTGAATACCGGCACTTTAATCGCCCAGCCGCCCTTCTTGGGGTTGAACGTGAAGTCGGTGACCTTCTTGGTGCGCAGCATGACCTTAGTGGCCGCATTTACGTAGGACTCTTGGTAGGCCTTGCAGATGAACGGAACCGTGCGGGATGCGCGCGGATTCGCTTCGATGATGAACACCGTGTCGTCCATAATCGCAAACTGAATATTGATCAAGCCCACCGTGCCCAATGCGCGCGCAATCGTGTGGGTGTGGTCCACGATCTGCTGCATCACCAGCTCACCCAGGTTGAACGGCGGCAGCGTCGCATTCGAGTCACCCGAGTGCACGCCACAAGGCTCGATGTGCTCCATAATGCCAATGATGTAGACGTTTTCGCCGTCGCAAATGGCGTCGGCCTCGGCCTCAATGGCGCCGTCGAGGTAGTGGTCCAGCAGCACCCGGTTGCCGGGGAAGTCTTTAAACAGCTCCACCACGTGGGTCTCCAGCTCGTCGTGGTTGATGACGATTTTCATGCCTTGACCGCCTAATACGTAGGAGGGGCGTACCAAGATCGGGTAGCCCAGCTTTTCGGCCACGGCGCGCGCCTCGTCAGGGCGGGTAATCACGTCAAACTTGGGGTACGGAATGTTGTTTTCCTGCAGCAGCGTCGAGAAGCGCCCGCGGTCCTCGGCGAGGTCCAGCGACTGGTAGCTGGTTCCGACGATCGGAATACCAAAGCGGTCTAACTTTTCGGCCAGCTTGAGGGCTGTTTGTCCGCCCAGCTGCACGATGACGCCCGCTGGCTTCTCGTGGCGGATGATGTCGTAGATGTGCTCCCAAAACACCGGCTCGAAGTAGAGCTTGTCGGCCGTGTCAAAGTCGGTCGACACCGTCTCGGGGTTGCAGTTGATCATGATCGTCTCAAAACCCTCTTCTTTGGCCGCCAGCACTCCGTGCACGCAGCTGTAGTCGAACTCAATACCTTGACCGATTCGGTTCGGACCGCTACCCAACACAATGATTTTCTTGCGGTCGCTCGACGGACTGTCGTTGCGGGCACTCAGCGCGCCGGGCTTGCCCGATCCGCGCTCAAAGGTCGAATAGTAGTATGGGGTTTGGGCCGGGAATTCCGCCGCACAGGTGTCGACCAGCTTCCACACACGTTCGATGCCCATGTTCACCCTGAGGTCGTGCACTTCGCTTTCGAGGCAGCGCAGCATGTGGGCAATCTGGCGGTCGGCAAATCCCTTCATCTTGGCCTCGAGCAGCAGGTCGCTCGGCAGCGAGCCCAAGTGGTGCTGTTCCAGGCGGCGCTGCGTGAGCATCAGGTCCTCGATTTCGCGCAGGAACCACATGTCGATCTTGGTGATTTCGTGGATTTTGCGGAGCGGAATCCCCATTTGCATCGCGTCGTAGAGCACGAACACGCGGTCCCAGCTGGCGTGCTCGAGCTTGTGCAAGATCACGTTCTGGTCGGTTAGGCCCTTGCCGTCGGCACCCAGACCGTTGCGCTTGATTTCGAGCGACTGCGCGGCCTTGTGAAGGGCTTCTTGAAAGCTGCGCCCAATGCCCATGACCTCGCCCACCGACTTCATTTGCAGGCCCAGTCGACGGTCTGCTCCCTCGAACTTGTCAAAATTCCAGCGCGGAATCTTCACAATTACGTAGTCGAGCGTCGGCTCAAAGTAGGCCGTAGTCGTCTTGGTGATTTGGTTGTTGAGCTCGTCGAGCGTGTAGCCAATGGCGAGCTTGGCAGCGATCTTGGCGATCGGGTAGCCCGTAGCCTTTGAGGCCAGGGCCGACGACCGCGACACCCGCGGGTTGATCTCAATGGCCACGATGTCTTCCTTCTCGTCGGGGCTCACCGCAAACTGCACGTTGCAGCCGCCCGCAAAGTTTCCGATCGAGCGCATCATCTTGATGGCCATGTCGCGCATGCGCTGGTAGGTCGTGTCTGAAAGCGTCATCGCCGGGGCCACCGTGATCGAATCCCCGGTGTGGATGCCCATTGGGTCCATGTTCTCGATCGAACAAATGATGATGACGTTGTCGTTGGCGTCGCGCAGCAGCTCGAGCTCGTACTCCTTCCAGCCTACCAAGGCCTTGTCGATGATGACCTCGTGAATGGGGCTCGCCTCGAGTCCGCGCTTGAGGGCGTCGTCAAATTCTTCTTTGGTCCACACGAAGCTCGCACCGCTTCCGCCCAACGTGAACGAAGCGCGCACACACAAAGGGTAGCCGAATTCCTGCGCAATCTCCTTGCCCTTGAGGTAGCTCGTGGCAATTTTGGCCGGCGCATACGGAATCTCTATCTGGTCAAGCAGGTTTTTGAACTTATCGCGGTCCTCAGTGATGTTGATCGCCTCGATGTCGACGCCGATGATGCGCACGCCGTACTGCTCCCAAAGGCCTTGCTTGTCGGCTTCGATGCACAGGTTCAGCGCGGTTTGGCCGCCCATTGTGGGAAGCACTGCGTCAATTTTTTGCTCCTTGAGAATCTTTTCGAGGCTCTCCACCTCGAGCGGAAGCAGGTAAATATGGTCGGCCACCACCTCGTCGGTCATGATGGTCGCGGGATTGGAATTGATCAGCGACACTTCGATGCCCTCGTCGCGAAGCGAGCGTGCGGCTTGGGAGCCCGAGTAATCAAATTCACAGGCTTGGCCAATCACAATGGGGCCAGATCCAATCAGGAGTACGTGCTTAATGTCGTGGTTGCGGGGCATGATCTTCAGGAACTTAGTCAAATATCGGGTGGAGCGAGCGGCCGACGTTTCGCGAAGGCACAAAAAAAAGGTGCTGCTTGCGCAACACCTTTAAATGGTTAGATCGACAAGGCATTAACCTTTGGGGTTACCCTCGTCAGACACCGTCAAACGCTTGCGGCCGCGGGCGCGACGTGCAGCCAGTACGCGACGGCCGTTTGCCGTTGCCATGCGCTCGCGGAACCCGTGCTTGTTCACGCGCTTGCGCTTCGAAGGTTGAAATGTGCGTTTCATCGTGTCGTATTTTTTGTCGACCCCACGGCCTTGACCGGGATTCGGGCTGCAAATATAGTCCGAATTTTGAAATCACAAGGGCTGTATCTTTGAAAATATGCCAAGTACAAAAAGAATTTGGGTAACGGGGGCGAGTGAAGGCATCGGGCTCGGCCTGCTGAAGCACTACCAAGCCCTCGGCTGGCACACCGTGGGAACCTCCCGCCGCGCCGACGCACCGCGTGAAGCAGCTCGGTGGATTTCGGCAGATTTGACCGTTTCGGCCCAGCGCGAACGAGCGGTAGCCGAATTGCTCGAGGCCGACTTTTGGCCCGACCTGGTGGTGCTGAACGCGGGCATTGGCCACATGGCATCTGCGCGCGAAACCCGCCCTGAAGACGCCCAACGCGTTTTTGCGCTCAACTACGACGCGCCCACAGAACTTACCCGGCTGCTGCACGCCCGAAGTGCCGGTCGCCCGATCCACGTCGTAGTCATTTCAAGTATTGCCGCGCGGTTTGGCCAAAAAAACCTGGCCACCTACAGCGCCAGCAAGGCCGCCGTGGCCCTTTGGGCAGAATCGGTTCACGAGGAATGGCAGGGCAGCCCCCACCGAATTCAGCTGGTACTTCCGGGCGTGGTAACCACGGGCATCATGCGCCACAGCATTGGCCCCGACGGACGCCCGCTGGGAGACCGCGCCACGACCCACAACGGCTGGAGCGTGGAGCGCACCGCGCGCGCCATCGAACGCGCCACCCGAAGTGCGCGCTTTGCCCACATTTTAGCGAGCCCGAGTGTACGCTTGGCCCTGGTTTTGCACGACCTTTGTCCTAGCCTGTTTTATATGCTTTTGCGCCGCAGATCATGAACACGATTATCAACCCCGCCGTACTCGAACGCCTGCCAGAACTCACTGCGCAGTTTGCCGCGGGACAGCCCAAGCACGTGGTGCTTGACAACTTTCTGGTGCCCGACGTGGCGAACGCGCTTCACCAGCATTTTCCGTCGGTCGACTCGCTCAAAGTCAAGCGCAAGTCGCTCAACGAAAACAAGGTAGAAGACTACCATTTCGAGCGCTGGGACCCCGTGTTTACCGACGTGCGCAACGCGATTCGTTCCGCGGAATTCGGACAATGGATGAGCACCCTCACCGCAATCGACAACCTTCAAACGCCCGACGACGCGCTGGGCTCTGGCCTGCACCAAGGCGGTCAAGGTAGCTTTGTCGACGTGCACATCGACGTCAACTTCGACCCCAAACTCAAGCTGTGGCGCCGCATCAACCTGTTGATTTACCTCAACCGCCACTGGGACGAAGCATGGGGCGGCCACCTCGAAATCTGGGACCCCAAAATGACCGAAGTGCTGCACCGCGTGGCTCCGCTCCACAACCGGGCGATCATTTTCTTGACCGACGAGAACAGCCCCCACGGCTACAAGGCCATCAACGTGCCCGAGGGCGAGTCCCGCAAGAGCTTTTATGCCTACTACTTTACCGAAGTGAGCGACGGCTTCAAGTACAGCGACTCGAAGTTTATTGCGCGCCCCGACGACAGTTTTGCGCGACGCAGCGCCACCGCCGTCAAGGAATGGACCAAAATTCGTGCGAAGCGCGTGCTGAACGCCCTTGGCGTGAAGATGCTCGACTTCCAAGATAAAAACCGCTTTTAAGGCGGAATGGCCAAGGCTCAGTTCGGCAACAAAACGCCCAAAAAACCGATTACATGGTCCGCGCTCAAGCAGATGGCGCGCATGTACGTTCACGTCAAGCCCTACCGCGGGGAATTTTTAATCGGACTCCTCATGCTGCTGCTCTCTTCGGGCAGCAACCTGGCCTTCCCGAAGTACCTCGGTGAACTCGTCGATGCGGCCCAGAGCGACCCCTCGGCGATCGACGGCATCGCGCTGACGCTGGTCGCGCTGCTCGTGGCCCAGTCGCTCTTCAGCTTTGGGCGCATTTTCTTTTTTGAACGCGTCGCCCAGCGGTCGCTTGCCTCGCTGCGCGCGGCGATGTACAACCACTTGGTTAGCCTTCCGCTGCCCTTTTTTCACGAAAAGCGCATCGGCGAACTCACCAACCGCCTTCAGAGCGACATCGGGGTACTCCAAGAAACCTTCACAAGCACCCTGGCCGAGTTCATTCGCCAGGTCGTGATCATCGTCGGCGGCATCGCGTTGCTGGTCTACCAATCGCCTTCGCTGACGGGCTTTATGCTGATGGTTTTGCCGCTCGTCGTGCTCTTGGGCGTCTTTTTCGGGAGCAAGATTCGGCGCTACGCCAAAGAGGTGCAGACTGCGTCCGCCGAGTCCAACACCGTCGTCGACGAAACGCTCAGCGCCGTGGCGACCGTCAAGGCCTACACCCAAGAGGGCACCGAAAAAGCTCGCTACCGCAGCGCCTTGGAGCGCGTGGCCACCTTGGGTATTCGCGGCGGAATTCTTCGCGGAGCCTTCAGCAGCTTCATCATTCTCGGGCTATTCGGCGCCTTGGTGGCCGTCATTTGGAAAGGTGCTAGCCTCATCGCCAGCGGCGAAATGGCCTCGGGACAGCTCTTCAGCTTTGTAATTTACTCGGGCTTCATTGGCGGTTCGGTGGGCGGACTCGCCGACGTGTACAGCCGCCTCCAGCGAGCCATGGGTGCCACCGAGGCCATCATGGCCATGCTCGACGAGCAACCCGAAACCAGCAACCCGCAACCAGAAACGAGCAACCAGCAACCAGCAGCTAGCAACCAGCAACCAGCGGTCGCCTTTCGCAACGTACACTTTGCCTACCCGTCGCGACCCGACGTGCCGGTGCTGCGCGGACTCAACCTGAGCCTCCGCGAAGGGCAGCAACTTGCCCTGGTGGGCGCCAGCGGCGCCGGCAAGTCGACGGTGGTGCAGCTCCTGTACCGCTTTCACGACCCCCAGCAGGGCCAGCTCCTGGTGCAAGGACGCGACGCCCGCGATTGGCGCTTGGAGGCCCTGCGCGGCCGAATGGCGTGGGTGCCCCAAGACGTAGTCCTTTTTGGCCGAAGCATCCTTGAAAACATTCGCTACGGCCGCCCAGAGGCCACCGACGAAGAGGTGCGCCAAGCCGCCGTCGACGCCAATGCATGGGAATTTATCGAACGCTTTCCTGAAGGCTGGAACACCCAAGTTGGCGAACGGGGCGTGCAGCTGAGCGGCGGGCAACGCCAGCGGATCGCGATTGCGCGCGCCATGCTGCGGGACCCCAAGCTCTTGGTACTCGACGAAGCCACCTCGTCGCTCGACCCTGAGAGCGAAGCCTTGGTACAGTCCGCGCTCGAAACCCTCATGAAGGGCCGAACCTCGCTGGTTATTGCCCACCGACTGAGCACCGTGCGCCACGCCGACGTGATTGCGTTTTTGCACGAAGGCCAACTTACCGAGCTCGGCAGCCACGACGAGCTGATGAAGCTTGAGGGCGGACGCTACCGCGCCTTTGTGCAGAAGCAGTGGAACGGAACCCTAACTTCGCAGTAATGCATCGAATTCCGGCATTTTTACGAAACAAGTACCTGCTCGCAGGCGTGCTGTTCGCGGTCTGGATTTTGATCCTGGACTCCAATAACGTGTTTATTCAGTGGGAATTAAGCCAAGAAGTGCGCGCGCTTGAAGACGGAGTCAAGTACTACCGAGGTGAGTTAGAGCAGACCAAACAGCGGCTGAACGAGTTGGAATCAGACCCTCGCCAGCTCGAAAAGTTTGCGCGAGAAACCTACTGGATGCACCGTCCGGGCGAAGAAGTGATGCTCGTGGAACCCTTAGATCCGGAATCGGGCGACACCTTATGAGCACCGCCCTTCCGGAATGCGCGGTACCCCGGGGTGCGCGCGAAATCCTCGCCGACTTTGGGCCCAGTGCGCCGGTGGACCGCCACGTAACGGTGGACGTAGACGGCGCGAACCCGCGAGAGGCCAACGCCGCCGCGCTCGAAGCGCTGATGGACGGGGCCAGCAGCCTGCTCTTTTGGGTGCATTCCACGGCCGACATCCCGGCGTTGCTGGCCGGCATCGACACCGCGGTTGCGCCCGTGCACCTCGTGGGCAACTTCGACCCGGCCGAGGTGGCCAAGGCCCTTCCGGCCAGCGCTCAAGGGCTGTACAACGCCGATCCGCTGGAGCAGCGAGCCCGAAGCGGAACCTGGTTCACGGGAAGCTGGAAGGATGACCGGGAGCGGCTACGCCGTGCCGAGGCCCTCCTCCCCAGCGCCATGGGTGCCGTCGTGAGCAACGCGCTGTGGGCTGCCCCAAAGGGCGCAGTTGCCCAGCTTGCCTGGGGTTTAGCCAGCCTACAGGCTATGGAACCGGCCGCGGGTCGCCCTGTTGGGCTGGTCCTGCAGGCCACCCCCGACACCTTTGAAACGGCCGCCATGGCCCAAGCGGCTCGGCTGCTTTGGACGGCCAACCCCTTGTGGATTGTGGGGCGCGTGGCCGGACCCGAGTCAAGCACCGACGCCGCAGACCTCGTCGACCGTGGGCTCCAGGCACAGGCCTTGGCCCTTGGCGGGTGCCGCGACCTCTGGATTCAACCGCTGAACCCAAGCGCTCAGGCCGCGCGCTGGGCGCGCCACCAAGCGCTGGTACTGTACTACGAAAGCGGCCTGCTGCGCCACGACTTCCCGCTGCGCGGCAGCTACCTGCTTGAGGAATGGACCGGCCAACTCGCGGAGGCTGCCCGTGCCCAAGTTGCGGCCTGGGACGCGCGCGGCGGACTTGCCCACCTACTCGACCAAAACCTCGACCCATGGACGTAGTCCGCTTGCCCCACGAGTTCAGCGCGCCCGGCGAACCGCCGTTCCTGCGCGGTCCCTACGCGTCGATGTACACCCAACGGCCGTGGACCATTCGCCAGTACGCCGGTTTTAGTACGGCCGAAGAAAGCAACGCCTTTTACCGCCGCAACCTTGCTGCGGGCCAGAAAGGCCTGAGCGTGGCCTTCGATTTGGCGACCCACCGCGGCTACGACAGCGACCACCCACGCGTGCAGGGCGACGTCGGCAAGGCGGGCGTGGCCATCGACAGCGTCGACGACATGAAGCGCCTGTTCGACGGCATTCCGCTTGGCGAAATGTCGGTTTCGATGACCATGAACGGCGCAGTGCTGCCCGTGCTCGCCTTTTACATCGTGGCCGCCGAAGAGCAGGGCGTGGCCCCCGAGGCCCTTCAAGGCACCATTCAGAACGACATCCTCAAGGAGTTCATGGTGCGCAACACCTACATCTACCCGCCGGCCCCGAGCTTGCGCATCATCGCCGACATCTTCGGCTACACCAGCCGCTTGATGCCCAAGTTCAACAGTATTTCGATCTCGGGCTACCACATGCACGAGGCTGGGGCGTCGGCCGAAATCGAGCTCGCCTACACCCTCGCTGACGGACTGGAATACCTGCGAACCGGGGTTGCGTCAGGGCTAGACATTGACGACTTCGCTCCCCGATTGAGCTTCTTTTGGGCCATCGGCATGGACTTCGTGACCGAAGTGGCCAAGCTCCGCGCCGGCCGAGCCCTTTGGGACCGAATTGTGGCGTCGTTTGAGCCCAAAAACGTCAAGAGCCGCGCGCTGCGCACCCACTGCCAGACCTCGGGCTGGAGCTTGACCGAGCAGCTGCCCTACAACAACGTCACCCGCACCGCGGTCGAGGCGATGGCGGCGGCGTTGGGCGGAACCCAATCCCTTCACACGAACGCGCTCGACGAAGCCATTGCGCTGCCCACCGACTACTCGGCGCGCATTGCGCGCGAAACCCAACTGCGCATTCAGCAGCGCACTGGAATCACGCGCTTTGTTGACCCCTTGGGCGGAAGCATCGCCGTGGAACAGCGCACCGCCGAGCTGATGGACCGCGCCTGGGCCCTGATCGAAGAGGTGGAAGCCCTCGGCGGAATGACCAAAGCCATCGAGGCTGGACTCCCCAAGCTGCGCATCGAAGAGGCCGCAGCCGCCAAGCAAGCCCGTCTCGATTCGGTCCAAGACGTGCTGGTAGGCGTCAACGCGTTCCGCGCCGAAGACGACACCGAACTCGAAATCCTCGAGGTCGACAACCGCGCGGTGCTCGCTAGCCAGACCGAGCGCCTGGCGGCGCTCAAGGCCGCGCGCGACCCTAAAGCGGTGGCCTCGGCGCTCGAAGCCCTTGAAGCCGCTGCCCGTTCTGGCCAAGGGAACTTGCTCGAGCTCAGCGTGCAGGCTGCGCGCGTTCGCGCTACCTTGGGTGAAATTTCAGATGCCCTCGAGCGTGCCTTCGGCCGCTACCAAGCCCAACTTAACATGGTCCATGGAGTTTATGCCCGCGAATCCGGCCAAGACGGCCAGCTTGCTGAAGTACGTGGCTTGGCCGACGCCTTTGCTGCGCGCTACGGGCGCCGACCGCGACTCCTGGTGGCCAAGATGGGCCAGGACGGCCACGACCGCGGTGCCAAAGTGATCGCGACCGGCTTTGCCGACCTTGGGTTTGACATCGACCTCGGTCCGCTCTTTCAAACCCCTGAAGAAGTCGCCCAGCAAGCCGTCGAAAACGACGTACACTGGGTGGGCGTCAGCTCCTTGGCCGCGGGGCACAAAACCTTGGTTCCCCAGCTTGTGGCCGCACTCCGCTCCTTGGGCCGGCCCGACATTCACGTGGTGGTCGGAGGCGTAATTCCGCGCCAAGACTACGCGGCGCTCCACGAAGCCGGGGCGGTCGCCGTCTTTGGCCCCGGAACCCCGGTGGTCACCTCGGCACGCCAACTGCTGGAATCGGCACTCAACACCACGCCCGGAACCCGATGAACGGCCCCACCTGGACCCCCGAGGAATGGGCCGACGGCATTCGCCGCGCCGACCGAGCCTTTTTGGGCCGGGCGCTGAGCTTGGTTGAAAGCTCGCTGCCCGAAGACGCAGCACGCGCGGCGGACCTCTTCGCGGCGCTGGGAAGTCCGCGCCAATCAACCTTCAGGCTGGGCATAACCGGCAACCCTGGAGCCGGCAAGAGTACCCTCACCGAGGCCCTCGGAATGCACTGGGCCGAACAAGGCCACCGTGTAGCGGTGCTCGC
>JACCDS010861498.1_pt1 | contig 26695 bp, 22 predicted proteins | sample 7446441 | NCBI WGS metagenome assembly JACCDS01 (sample SAMN15323445, study PRJNA562643) | freshwater metagenome | isolation source: river surface water | place: USA:Blue River Watershed | collected 2017-08-17 | reverse complement strand
CGCTGCCTGCCCACGCCGCCGAGACCACAGCTGAGCAAATTTCGGTGATAGAAAAAGCCGCCGCCAAGAAAAAAACCATGCCGGCGCTTGAAGTGATCACCATCACTGCTAACAGCTCGGACACGCATTATGTTGAAACCGGCACTGTGAACCTGGTTGACCTGGCCAAGATTGAACAAATTCAGCCGCTGTCGACTGAAGACGTGTTACGCCGCATTCCCGGCATCAATATTAAAACCGAAGACGAAACTGCAGTGGTGGCGAATTTTGGTATTCGTGGTTTATCCGCCAGCGAATCAAAATCTTTGTTGCTGGAAGATGGTGTGCCGGTAGCGCCGGGCCTGTTTATCGGTAATGAACGTTATTTCAACCCGCGGATCCAGCGTGTGGCATCGGTCGAAGTATTAAAAGGCTCGGCGTCTTTACGCTACGGCCCGTCCACGATCGGCGGTGTCGTCAACTATCAGACCAAAACGCCGGATGACGGTGTGGAACTGTCAGGCCGGGTCGGCTCTTTTAATAGCCGCGAGCTGAACATTGAAGCCGGCAACACCAATGCGTCAGGCGATGCTTTTGCCGGTATCGTCGCCAGCCACGCCAAAAGCGACGGCTTTATGGGCAAAGGCTATGACATGACCGATGTGATGGCCAAGGCTGGTGTGCAACTGGCAAACAATCAGAAAGTTGGGATTAAAGTCTCACGCCATGAAAACGACGCCAACATCTCGTACCGCGGTCTGCTGCTCGGTGAATATAACGCCGGCGAAACCAGAAACCCGGCACCGGATGATTATCTGCTGGTCGACCGCACTGCTTTTGACCTGAACCACGAATGGCAAATTAACAACAGCATGACCCTGAACACAGTGGCGTACTGGAGCGATATGGCGCGCGATTACTGGCGTTATGGAGTCAATACTGCAGCATCAAACACCGCTGGCCGTTGGGTGTACACCAACAATCTCAATGGCAATAACCGCGCATTTGAACGGGTCGGCGTCGAATCCCGCCTGCGCCTTGACCATCAGTGGACTAAATACAGCAGCACTTCAGAAATTGGTCTGCGTCTGATGAGTGAAGAATCAGATGACCAGCGCATCGCAGCAACCCGGGCGTCAGATCGCACTGGTACTCTGGCAGCCCATTTAAAAGATTCAGCCGACAGTGTTGCTGCTTACGCCCAAAGCCGCATCCAGCTCAGCGAAAAGCTGGCGGTCACACCGGGCCTGCGCATTGAATCTTATGAGCAGACCCGGCTGAATCTGACGCAAAACAACAGTGAAGCCAGCACCCGTAATACCGAAGTATTGCCTGGCGCCGGCTTTACCTGGGATAACGAGGACAGCCAATGGTACGGTGGTTTGTACCGGGCCTTTTCACCGGCAGCGAACAATGTCGCGCTGGATGGTCTGAAGGATCAGCAGCTGGATGGCGAACGCTCAGTCAACTATGAACTGGGCCTGCGTGGTACTGTGAACACGCTGCGTTATGACATTGCGTTGTTTTTAATGGATTTCAGCAATCAGGTAGTGACCGGTAACAGCGACCCGAACCTGTCCCGTTCCAATGCCGGCGAAACCCGCCATTATGGTCTGGAATTCAGCCTCGGTTACCAGTTAGCGGCCAACCTGGTACTGGATTCAAACCTGACCTGGGTGCCTGAGTCTGAATTCAAAACCGGCACCACAGCCGGAAACCGCATCCCCTATGCACCTAAGGTGATCGCCAACCTGGGGCTGACTTATGATTTAGCGGATTGGAACTTGGCGCTGAACCTGCACCACCGCGGAGAGCAATTCGGCGATCCGACCAATCTGGTTGCGATCCCAACCAACGCAGCTGCCGGGATTTGGGGTGGTTTATTACCATCCTATACGGTGCTGGACCTGATGACGCAGTACAAAGTGAACCAGCAGTTTGAAGTGTTCGCTGCAGCTAAAAACCTGACGGATAAACGCTATATCACTGGGTTGCGCGAAGGTATTTACGTCGGCCCAGAGCGCTCTTTTGAGCTAGGGGCCCGCTACCGCTTCTGAGCATGCTGATATAAATTAAGCCCGTCACCGACGGGCTTAATTTTTTGCGGCTGAACAAAAACATCCGGCCGGCGGGTCTGTACGTAAAGATCATAAAATGCCGGAGGTGGTGATGAGGAATTCCCGATTGGGTTGGTTTGGCTGGTGCCAGTTAACTGCCCTGAAAAGTGCGCTGGTCTTGCTGTTATTCTCTGCCCTGAGCCAAGCTGCCACAGCACAGGAGCGCGCGGGAACAGAATCCGCAGGACTGGCCGCAACCCGCCAGTCTGACAGCATAGTGCTGGGGGCCGGCTGTTTCTGGGGCGCGGAAAAACGTTATGCCGCTATGCCCGGAGTACTCAATGCGGTATCCGGCTATGCCGACGGCAAAGGCGTGGAACCCACCTACCGCGCTATCACGGCAACGGCGCGGCGGATGGACCCGAATAATCATGCCGAAGTGGTCAAAGTCAGTTTTGACCCGGCCAAAGTGTCGTTACGCCAGATCCTGCAGGTCTATTTTGAGCAGCACGATCCGACACAGCTCAATCGTCAGGGCAATGATGTGGGGACTCAGTATCGCTCGATTATTCTGGTGCAAAACGCCAGTCAGCAAGCACTCGCTGAGGCGGTCAAAGCGCAGTATCAGCAGTTACTGAGTGCCGCCGGTTTTGGCGCCATCACCACGCAAATTAAAACGCTTAGTGAGTTCTTTCCGGCCGAAGACTATCACCAGGATTATTTAGTGAAGAATCCGGATGGATATTGTCCGGATCACAGCACCGGCGTGCGCTTTGCGACCACTGCCGTCGCTGCAACCGACAATAGTGCTTTACTCAAAGGCAAGCAGCTGCTGGTGCTGGAAGCGGAAGGTTATTGCCCTTATTGCGAGAAATTCCGTAAAGACGTATTGGAACAGTATCGCGGCACTATTCCGGTGACGACCCGCACCAGTGCTCAGTTACAGGGCCTGACACTGACCACGCCCACCTTTGCTACGCCAACCCTGTATTTTTTGCAGGATGGCAAAGAAGTGTTTGGCCATCAGGGTTATCTGAATCCAAAAGAATTTTATCAGGCGCTCGGCGCTTTTCAGCTGGGAGATTCAGAGGCCTTTAACGTGGCTTTTGATAAAGGCACCGACAGCAGGTTTTGCAAACAATATGAAATTTTCAAGAATACCCCGGACGGGGTGTTTATCGACAAACTGAGCGGCCTGCCGTTGTTTGATACCCGCGATCGTTTTGATTCCGGCAGCGGCTGGTTGTCGTTCACCCGGCCAGTAGCCGCTAGTGTGGTGGAACTGCCGGACCGCAGCTACGGCATGGAACGAACTGAAATTCGCGCCAAAGTCAGTGGTATTCACTTAGGCCACGTCTTTCCGGACGGCCCCGGCGGTTTGCCCCGTTATTGTATCAACGCCACAGTACTGGACTTCGTCGCCCGCCAGCAAATCAGTGCAGGAGTAAACAACCGCTGACTTTGCCGAAGCCAAAAATGCTGACTAGACTGCTGATAAGTCTTCATATCAGTCAATTCAGTCTATGCAAAAGTTTGGTCGCTGGTTGTGGTTGCTGTATGTACTGGCGACCAGCCCTAGTTGGGCTGCCGAGTCTCCGTTAAGGATTATTACCGTTGATGAACCGCCAGCCAGTTTTATTGGTCCCGGCGGTCAACCTGATGGCTTTGTGGTCGACGTAGTCCAGGCGCTGCAAGCAGAGCTGAAGGACCAAAGTCCACTCGAGATCATGCCGGAAGGCCGCGCGATGCTGACAGCACAACAGGAAAACAATGTGTTGTTGTTTAGTTTTTCCCGCACTGCTGAACGCGAACATCTATACCACTGGGTCTTGCCTGTCTTGCAAAAACGCTGGCAGGTGTATGTTCCGGCGCAAAGTCAGTTACAGCTGAAAAGCCTGCCTGATCTGCGCAAACTCAATGCCATTGGTGTCGTACGTGGGGATGTGCGGGAAAGTTATCTGGTTCAACTCGGCTTTACCAATCTGGTGGCGGTCACTGGCCATCAACAGAATTTACAGATGCTGCACAATGGCCGGGTGCAGGCCATCGTTGCTGATAGTCTCGAACTGGCCTATGCCCTGCGTCAACAAACCGAACAGAAAGCTGCCCCAAAACTGGCGATGACGCTGCGCAGCAGTAATGTTTATCTGATCATGCCCAAAGCGGCAGACCCTCAGCTGGTAGAACGCTGGCAGCAAGCGGCCAAAATCCTGCAACAACGCGGCGAACTGGAACAAATTGCGCTGTTATGGCAACAACGTATTCAACAGGACCTGCAGATCAACGTGCAGCGTGATGGTCATTTGCTGCTGTTTTGATGGACCGCCTTTCCGTTATACTAACGTCAACTTTGCCTAAGGTCAGACAAGTATGACAACTGCTGCTCCCCGAATTGTGTTTTTGCCCGTCTCCAGCCCTAAAGGCATCGGCGAATATATGCGTTCGCTGATCATTGCCGAAGCTTTAATCAAGCAGGATCCAACGCTGGATATTCAGTTTGTACTGAACCGGCATGCCCCCATCGCCGCCAGCTGTCCGTTTAAAACCCATCTGTTGAATAACTCTGCCACCAAAGAAAAAGCGGCCGTGAATGCGTTGCTGCAGCAGTTGAAACCGGACATGGTGATTTTTGACTGTTCCGGCCGTGCCTCTCAGGCCCGCGCGGCAAAAAAAGCCGGCGCCAAAGTGGTGTTTGTCTCACAACATAAGAAAAAGCGCGCCAAAGGTTTTTCACTGCGGCGTTTAAGTGCGCTGGATGCACACTGGATAGTGCAGTTTAAGTTTGTCGATGGTGATCTGACCGCGCTGGAGCGCTTCAAACTGCGGCTGCTGAACAAGGATGAACCGATTTTCACCGGCCCGGTATTCAGCGCGCCGCAAGCCGGATTACCAGCCGAATTCAGTCAATTGCATGGCAAAACTTACAGCGTCTGGGCGGCCGGCGGCGGCGGCCATCAGGTACAGGGCCGCAGCGCCACCGAAGAGTTTTATCAGGCGGCGCTGGATGTTGCGACACCGGAGCAACCGGCGTTGCTGGTTGCCGGTGGCAACTTCAGCGGTGAGCTGGCATCCACTGACTGCGTCACTGTGGTCAAATCAATGCAAAACCAACAGCTGATGACCTTATTAAATCAGGCCACACTGATTGTCAGTGGCGGTGGCGATATGATGGGACAGGCCATAGTACTGGGTAAAAATATTGTCGCAGTGCCGGTGGCCGGCGATCAGCCCGACCGCGTGTTAGCCTGCGCAGCTGAAGGTTTGATTTATCCCGCGACTTTAGCCAAAGCCGACATCGTGGCACAATGCCATAAAGCATTAAAAAAGCCGCTGCAGCCGGCGCAACAGTTTGAACCCGGGCTGCAGTTAGTGCTTAAAGACATTTTCCGCCTGTTAGGCCGTTCTGAACCAATTTCTGAAGGACATATTGCATGAGTCAGACCCCAAGTTTTCTCGCTGCGCTGGCCCGTCACCGCGAAGTTTTTGCTGTTGCCGAACAATATGCCGCGCAAAGCCAGCAGTTGCTGGATGCCGTTGTGGCCTGTCTTAAAGCCGGTGGCAAAGTGGTGTGGATGGGGAATGGTGGCAGTGCTGCCGACAGTCAGCATCTGGCCGCCGAATTTATGGTGCGCTACAAAGCGGAACGGGGTCCACTGGCTTCGATTGCCCTGACCACAGACACTTCGATCCTGACCGCGCACGCCAACGACTATCACTTTGACAGCGTGTTTGAACGTCAGGTGCGTGGTCTGGTCCGCGCCGGCGATGTCGTCATCGGCCTCACCACTTCCGGCAAAAGCCCGAATATCAATCTGGCGCTGGCTGCCGCCAATGAACTGGGCGCCTTTACTGTGGCGCTGACCGGCCGCGATGGCGGTAAAGTCAAAGACATTGCGCAGCTCCCCATCATCGTCAACTACGACGAAACCGCACGCATTCAGGAAATGCATATGTTTATTGGTCACTGGCTTTGCGAAGCGCTGGACCTGGTTCTGGCGGATTGAGTAGCATTTTATGATTGATATCAGTCGTTTAAATCATTTGTCAGAAGCGCGGGTGCTAGTAGTCGGCGACGTGATGCTGGACCGTTATTATCAGGGCGATACGCAGCGTATTTCGCCGGAAGCACCGGTGCCAGTGGTTCGCGTCAGCAAAATTGAAGACAAGGCCGGTGGTGCAGCCAACGTGGCACGCAACATCGCACATCTGGATGCGCATGTCGGTTTACTTGGCTTGGTCGGCCGCGATGACAACGGTGACAGTCTGACGCAAATTCTGGCTGCCGACGGCATTCGCTCTGAATTACTGGCGCAGGATGAGCACCCCACTATCGCCAAAATGCGGGTCATTTCGCGCCACCAGCAAGTGGTACGACTGGATATCGAACAAAACTTCAGCCGCAATCAGGCCGAAGCCCTCGCCGACAAAGTGGCAGCCCTGCTGCCGGACTATGATTTTGTGCTGGTGTCCGATTACGCCAAAGGCTCTTTGGCTGCTGTAGAGCGCATCATCGCGACCGCCAAAGCGGCCGGCAAGTTTGTGCTGGTCGATCCGAAACAAGCGGATTTAGCGGTGTATCGCGGGGCGGACATCATCACGCCGAATCTGTCAGAATTCCGTTTAGCCGGTGGCGATACCAGCTCAGAATCAGCCATGTTCAGCTCCGCCCGTGCCATGCTGGAACGCTGCGGGGTCGCGGCGATGCTGCTGACCCGCTCTGAACAGGGCATGACGCTGATCACCGCCAGTGAGCACCATCATTTCCCGGCGCAGGTGTTGGAAGTCAGTGACGTCACCGGCGCCGGTGATACCGTAATTGCTACTTTGGCTGTGATGCTGGGCGCTGGGATGGCGCTGCCGCAAGCGGTGGAAGTCGCCAATCTGGCGGCAGGTCTGGTCGTTGCGAAATTGGGCGCAGCTACAGTATCGCCACAGGAACTGGCAGCGAAGCTGAACTCACATTTGTTCTCGCAAGGCGATGTTTACCTGACGCCGTTTGACAAAGCGCTGCAACATATTGAATTTGCCAAACAAAATGGTGAGCGCATTGTGTTTACCAACGGTTGTTTTGATATTTTGCATGCCGGCCATGTGCGTTATCTGGCGCAGGCCAAAGCCCAGGGCGATCGCTTAGTGGTGGGGTTAAATTCGGATGCCTCCATCAAACGTCTAAAAGGTGACAGCAGACCGGTTAATCCGTTGGAAGAACGCGCCACTGTGCTGGCCAGTCTGGCATCGGTCGACTGGGTGCTGCCGTTTGGTGATGACCCCAGCGAACAGGACACACCGCTCGAATTGATCCTACAGGTGAAACCGGACGTGCTGGTCAAAGGCGGCGATTACACTGTTGAGACTATTGTCGGCGCGCGTGAAGTGCTGGCAGCCGGTGGCGAAGTCAAAGTGCTGCAGTTTGTCGATGGTTGTTCTACCAGCGCCATTATCAAAAAAATCAAAGGGTAGAGCCTGATGTCCGCTCCAGCATTCCCGCTGCAGGCACCGCAGCAGTTGCAATCGATTTGTATTTTGCGCTTGTCCGCGATTGGCGATGTCTGCCATGCCGTCTCGGTCGTACAGGCGATCCAGCAGTATTATCCGCAAGCCAAAATCAGCTGGATCATCGGTAAAGTCGAAGCGATGCTGCTAAAAGACCTGCCCGGCGTTGAGCTGATTGTGTTTGATAAAAAGCTCGGTCTTGGCGCCTATACGGATTTACGCAACAAACTCAGAGGCCAGCAGTTTGACGTGCTGCTGCATATGCAGGTGGCGCTGCGGGCTAATGTCGCATCGCTGTTTATTCCGGCGCGGCGCAAAATTGGTTTTGACTGGTCACGTGCCAAAGAACTGCATGCTCTCTTTATGCGCGAACGCATCGCGCCGCAGCAAGAGCCACACGTGCTGGATGGTTTTGCCGGCTTTGCCCGTCATCTCGGCGTGCCGTTTTTACAAAATCCGCAGGATAAACCGCAATGGCAAATGCCCATCACCGATGAGCACCGTGACTGGGCCAAAACACAGCTGAATACTGCCACGACACGCCATCTGGTGATTTGCCCGGCCGCCTCCAAAGCCGAACGTAATTGGCTACCAGTGCGTTATGCCGCGATCGCTGACTATGCCGCTACTCAGGGTTTTAGTGTTTATCTGTGTGGTGGGCCAACCGCGATGGAACAGCAATTAGCGCAGGAAATTAAAGCGCAGGCACAAACCGACATCATCGATTTGGTTGGCAAAACCAATCTGAAGCAACTACTGGCGTTACTGGAGCAAGCGTCTGTGGTGCTGGCGCCGGATACCGGGCCCGCGCATATGGCGGTGACTGTCGGTACGCCGGTAATTGGCCTGTATGGTCACAGCAATCCGGGCCGCACCGGACCTTACTTGTATCGTCAGTATGTGGTTGACGCTTATCACGCCGAGCTCAAAGCGCAGACCGGCAAAACAGCCGCTGAATTGCCGTGGGGTACCCGGGTGAAAGGCGGTTTTATTATGGAAAAAATCAGCGTAGATGCTGTAAAGCAAATGCTGGATAAACTGATCCGCCAGGAAGGACTCTGATGAACTCAAGCACTTTGACGACATTGCGCAAGGCAGCATTTCTCGACCGTGACGGCGTGATCAATATCGATCACGGCTACACCTACAAACCCGAACACTTTGATTTTATTGACGGTGTCTTTGACGCCTGCCGTCATCTGCAAAGCCTCGGTTATTTACTGATTGTGGTGACCAATCAATCCGGTATCGCGCGCGGTTATTACGACGAACAGGACTTCGCCGTGCTGACCAGCTGGATGAAACAGCAGTTTGCCGCGCACGGCGTCAAAATTGACGGCGTCTATTATTGCCCGCATCACCTTGAAAAAGGTCAGGTGCCGTACAATATCGACTGTGATTGCCGCAAACCTAATCCAGGCATGTTGTTGCAGGCTATCCGCGAATACGGCATCGATCCGGCACAAAGCCTGATGGTCGGCGACAAAGCTGCCGATATGCAAGCCGCTACTGCGGCAGGCGTGGCGCGCAAGTTTTTGGTTCGCAGCGGCAACCCGCTGAGCGACGAGGATTTGCAAAGTGCCGATTTGGTCTGGGACTCGCTGGCTGATGTGTGGCAAATCACTGAGTGATTGTAGTTGTATCTGGAGTAATGATTGATGACACCTTGGTATATCGCGAGCGCCGTTGTGGCAAAAACATCATTGTTAGGGCTGGGATTGTTAACGCTCGGCCTCTGTATCGCTGCATTAATCGGCTTGCGTTTGTTTGGTTCAGGCTTAAGCCAACCACTGCAACAGCGGATCGGTCAGATTTTCCGCACCGGTTTATATCTGCACCTCGCAACTTATGCGATGTTACTGACTAAACTCACGCTGATCGATGGCTGGCAAGACGTGCCGGCTTTCCTGCTCGGCCATTTGGTGCTGCATCATGCAGTGTCGGCCCTGATCGCCACCATCCTGATTATCATGACCATCCGGATTTATAACCACCGTAGCACCGGAGTGCTGTAAATACTGCAGCTTTGGGCGAATTGCAGTCATCTCACACGGGGGCTTGTACGGCGACGCTTCGCTTGCCGGTACCTACGATCTCAATTAGCGAGTAGGTACGCGCAAGCGAAGCGCCGCCGTACATGACGATTAAAAATCGTCTGCAACTGGCACAATCCCACCTTATAACTTCAAACAACGACCATTAAACGATTAAACGTGACAAATCAGGCTGATTTCTAAACAAAACTAGGTACAATAAACCACGACTCAGCTAATCATCAGGGATCCGATGCACGTTGTAATAGGGAACAGTACAGCAGTACAGGCATTTCAGGCCGGAGTTCAGGCCGTCACCACAGCGTTAAACGACCTCCCCGCTCAACTGACACCGCGGTTGGCGCTGGCATTTTGCAGCGGCGATCTCGACGCCCATGAATTTTATGCCGGGATGCGGCATTTACTCGGCGATTGGGTGCCGATTGTCGGCGGTTCAGCCATGGGACTATGTTGGGCTGTTCGATGTGTAACGCAGGGCCCATGCGCTGCGGTGGTGATTATGGCGGGCGACGACTGGGAATGGCAGCTCGCGACCAGCCAGGAGATTTATCGCGACCCGCATTTATCGGGCGAAGTTTTGGCTGGACAATTGCCCAGCCTGCCCGACAGCCGCTGCCTGCTGTTGTTTTTTGATTCGGTCCGGTTTGCTGCAACGCCACAACAGCCACCGATTTTAATCCCTGCAGGCCCAATCATAGCCGGCACCCATCACCCGCGTTTAAAACACATACCGCTATTTGGCGCGGGTTTGCTAGGCGATGGCAATTTTAATTTAACCTGGCAATTCTGTGGTGATGGTGTCAGCCGGCACAGTGCTAGTGCATTGCAACTTGCTGGCCAATTCCAACTGGCTAGCTGCATCATGCACGGCTGTGTTCCTTTATCGGACCGCCACTTCACAGTCAGTGATGTGTTCGGCCCCTATCTGTACAAGTTGGATCAACAGCCTATCGTGCCGTTGTTTGATCAATTGACCGGTGGCAAGCAATGGCGGCATTTACAACACGGTCCAACCGGCAGGCCGTTGCCGGTCACCAGTCTGGCATTGGCGCGGCCATTGGGTTCTGATCCGGACGAACAACAGCTGGTCACGCGATTAATGACTGGTGTATTACCGGACGATACTGCAGTGATGTTATTTGAGGCCGATTTAAGCAAAGGCCAACAAGTGATGTTAATGCGCCGCGACCCGGTTCTGATGATGCAATCGGCGCAAGACAACACCAAACGGCTACTGGCGCAGATTAAAGAGGCTGGTCAGCATGGCAAGCTGGCACTGTACTTCGACTGTGGTGGTCGCATGTCGGCTATTAGCGGCAGTGATGGCGAAGAAGCCGAAATCGTGCGCGATTTGTGCACCGCCGCCGGCATTCCGTTTTTAGCCATTTATACCGGCGTCGAAATCGCGCCACTGCAAGGCACAAGCTATGGCCTGGACTGGAGCGGCGTGTTGGTGATCCTGACGCAATAGCAAAACAGTGCGCAGGCAGATGAACCCCGCGCACTGCCCTTGCTGATTAGCCTTTGCGTTTATTCTTCACTTTCAGCTGATTTTCTTCACAAAGACCAATCAACGGCAACTGCCGCAAGATCTGCATCTCTGGGTCGATTTGCAGCTGATCCGACGCTTTGAGCAGTACCGGGCCCTTACTGAAATCCAGCACTGTCGGCTGACCATTTAATACCACAGGAACCGGCATCGGGAATGGTTTGTTCGCCGGCACTTTCCAGCTCAGCGTTCTGACATCAGCCACGGTATTGTCAATCAGTTCCGGCAGCGCCGCCTGATACAGATAGACATCAAACAGCCACTGATAATCTTTGCCGGTTAACCGGTTTACAATGGCAATAAAGTCTTCTGTAGTACGGTATTTCGGCGTGATTGGGAAAGGAATAGTCGCAGTGTCGGCAGTGCCATACAGCAACTCCCGGGTCGCTTGCCAGAACACTGGTTCACCGACCAGATAACGCAAGGTATGTAAGGTCCAGCCACCTTTACCGTAAATATCCGGGTTAAATGCTTCGTCGGACGTGACAATGCCGGTTCGCACCACCGGATCACAGTTCAACAGCCCTAAATAGGATTTGTATAGCTGGTAGTGATAAGCCGCGATGCCCAGCTTATCTTTGGCGTAAGCCGGCTGCATGTATAGACCAAATCCTTCATGCAGCCAGGCATGATTCAGCGTTTTGTGCGTAATTAAATTACCAAACCATTCATGCGCCATTTCGTGTTGCGCCAGCCAGTCGTAGCCATTATCGTCGCGCTTGTAGCCTTTGCCGTAAGCGTTCACCGTCTGGTGTTCCATGCCAAGATGCGGCGTTTCGACAAAACCCAGCTTCTGATTGCCCCATGGATATGGCCCGAGCACGCGCTCATACCATTGCACTTGCTGCAGTAAATCCTGTTGCCATAAGGTTTTGGCTTTATCAGCATTTTCCGGCAACGCCCAGAATTCCACTGCGACTTTACTGCCGTTGATGCTGGTGTAGCTGTCCTGAATACGCTGATAAGGCCCGATATTCAAAGCAATGTTGTAATCGCTGGCCGGCACTGACAATAACCAGTCAAACTGCTGTTTGTCTTTGCCAACCGGTGTGACTTGCTGCAACACGCCGTTGGTGACCGCTGACAAACCATTCGGCACGGTCAGACGAATACGCATCGAATCAGCTTTGTCAGCAAAGTGGTCTTTACAAGGCCAGAACAAATCGCAGCCCTCGCCCTGTACCGCAGTGGCGATCCAGGGTTTACCATCCGGCGTTTTTGCCCAGACCGTGCCACCGGCCCAAGGCGCATTTTTCGCCACATGCGGCTGACCATGATAAAACACCGCGACATCCACGGCACTGCCGGCCGGTTGTTCCGCGCCTAATGCAATGGTCAGCACGCCGCCACTACGCTTATAAATCGCGGCTTTTCCGCCGACTTCAATTTTGTCGATGGTAAAGCGGCTATCGAGTTTCAATTCCACCTGCGCGGTAGCCTGCACTAGTACAAAACCAGTGCGGCCAACGCCGCTGATACTTTGGCTTGCCGGGTCAATGTCCAATGCTAAATCATAGGTTTTAACATCGGCGGCTTGTGACACTGCTGACAGCGGTTGTCCGGTATCGCCAATCAGTGGGTCCAGTGGAGTTACCGTCGATTGGCAGGCAGTCAGGCCCGCCAGAGCCAGGCTCAGTGCGGCAACACGAAAATCAGGGCGGCGCAGCTTTTTCATTGAAATCAGTTCCTTCGGGACACTTATGCAGAGGTTGTCATCCATAATGCCAGTTGCTGACGGAATGACCAATGCGCCCGGCTGCGGCCTGTCTCCGGTGTCGGGGCTTTGGTCGCGGTGGTCTGGTAATCGACGCGTGCAGGCAGTAGTTTCAAAATCACTAAACTAATTTATCAGCTGAACAACTCACGGAGTATGCTTCGATGCGTTTGACCCCTTTGTCCCTGATGATCCCCTTGCTGTTGTTGCCGGCAGTGCAAAGTCTGGCTTATGACCGTGTGACGGGCCAGGAATTTGCCAGTCGCTCTGAAGTCATCGCCACCCAGGCGATGGCGGCCACCAGTCAGCCATTGGCCACACAAATTGCGCTGGATGTGATGAAGCAAGGCGGCAACGCCATCGATGCTGCCATTGCCGCCAACGCCGCTTTAGGCCTGATGGAACCCACCGGCAGTGGTATCGGTGGTGATTTGTACGCCATCGTTTGGTCCGCCAAAGATAAAAAGCTGTTTGGTCTCAATGCTTCGGGCCGCTCGCCCAAAGGTCTGACACTGGAACAGCTGCAGGCCGAAGTGAAAAAGCTGGGCCGCACTGATATTCCGCCACTGGGTATGCTGCCTATAAGTGTGCCAGGCGCGGTCGATGGCTGGTTCAGCCTGCATGACAAATTCGGCCAGCTGCCGATGAAAAAAGTATTGGCACCGGCTATCAGCTATGCAGAAAACGGTTTCCCGGTCACTGAGCTGATCGCCTATTACTGGCAGAATTCAGTGCCACGTTTGTCGACCCAACCCGGTGATTTTAAAGGCACGTTCACTATTAATGGCCAAGGCCCAAAAACCGGCGACATCTTTAAAAACCCGGCGCTGGCATCTACCTATAAACAACTCGCTAGTGGCGGCCGCGATGCGTTTTATAAAGGCGATATCGCGAAAAAAATCGATGCTTTTATGCAAAAGGAAGGCGGTTATCTGCGTTATGACGATTTCGCCAGCCACAGCTCGACCTGGGTAGAGCCGGTGTCGGTAAACTATCGTGGTTATGATGTGTGGGAGCTGCCGCCGAATGGCCAGGGGATTGCCGCCTTACAGATGCTGCAGATCCTGAAAAACTTCGATCTCAAAGGCATGGGATTTAATAGCCCGGAAAGTCTGCATACGTTGATCGAAGCGAAGAAGCTGGCATTTGAAGACAGAGCCAAGTTTTACGCCGATATGGATTTTGCCAAGGTGCCGGTCAAAGAGTTGATCTCCGAAGCCTATGGCAAGGAGCGCGCGAAACTGATTGGTCCTAAAGCGGCGCAACGGGTCGATGCCGGCAATCCACATCTGTATACCGGCGATACCATCTACATGACTACGGCTGACAAAGACGGCAACATGGTGTCGTTAATCCAGAGTAACTATCGTGGTATGGGTTCAGGTGTCGTCATACCGGGCCTCGGCTTTGGCTTCCAGGACCGTGGCCAGATGTTTTCGCTCGATGCAAAACATCACAATGCTTATGCGCCGGGCAAACGGCCATTTAACACCATCATTCCGGCCTTTATCACCAAAGATAACAAGCCGTATATGAGCTTTGGTGTGATGGGTGGTGCGATGCAGCCACAGGGTCACGTACAGATCGTCGTCAATATGATCGACTACGGCATGAATCTGCAGGAAGCCGGTGATGCCGCACGCTGGCAGCATCTTGGCAATACCGAACCCACTGACAATACCGGTATGTATCTGGAGAATGGCGGCTATACCGAGGTAGAACGTGGTATCCCTTGGCAGACTGTGCAGCAGCTGCTGCAAAAAGGTCACGATATCCGCTATGGCCTGGGGGGTTATGGTGGTTATCAGGCGATCAAAAAAGACCCGGTCAGCGGCGTCTATTATGGCGCGTCAGAATCGCGCAAAGACGGCCAGGCTGCGGGTTATTAAGCTGCAACACAACTTTACAACGCCGGCCATTGCCGGCGTTGTTACTTCTTCAGGTCAGTCATCTGTGCAAGGCAAGGTAATAGTGCAGCGGGTGCCTGCACCGGGACTGCTCTGAAATTCAATCTGCCCGCCGTGCTGGCGTAAAATGGCATAACTGACCGTCAGCCCAAGCCCGCGGCCGTCACCGACATCGCGGGTGGTAAAAAACGGATCAAACACCCGTGACAACACCTCGGCCGACATGCCATGTCCGTTGTCTTCAATCACCACAATCACCCGCTCCTTAGTCTGGCGCTCGCAATGCAAGCGGATGCTAGTTGGCTGTGCTTTAAGCGCATTATCCAGAATATGGGTCAGTGCCGTGACCATTTCGGTGCAGTGCACCTCAACCTGAACATCACAAAGCTGTTGTTGGACTTCAATCTCACTCAGTCTCGATGGCGCAATATTCATCCAGACATTACTCCACAACTGCAGCAAAGACATTCTGACAGCTGCAGATTGCCCCAAGACACTAAAATGATGCAGTTGGCCGACAATCTGTTGGATCCGGCCCATTCCTGCTTCCAGCTGCACGACGATATCGGCTGAATCTGCCAGCAACCAGTCCGTATTAGCCCGCTGTAGCAGTGTGGCTGCGTCCGGATACTGTTGCACCACTTCCCCTAACATCGCCGACAATTGCTGCTGATATGCAGCCAAAGTCCGGACATCTGCCATGCAAAACGCCAATGGATTATTAATTTCATGCGCCAGGCCTGCCGTCAGCTGGCCGATCGCCTGTAACTTCTGCGTTTGCAGCAACTGTTCTTGCGCCTGTTCTAACTCGTGTTTGCTGGCTTCCAGTTCCAGTACTTTTTCGTACAAGGCCCGGGTTTTGTCTTGTAACAATAACTCAGCCTGCTGGCGAGCCAGTTTCTCCCGTTGCCAGGCTCGCGAATAGTCGTAAGGTTCGCTCATTTCTGTTCCGGAAAGTGCACAATTAAAGTACAGCAGTCAGCGCCCTGGTGCATACAAACCGGGTGGCTCAACTGAATGTCGGTATTAAACTGACGGGCTGCGCCCTGAATTAACCCTTCGGCCGCAAAACACATTTTCCGCCGGGACTGATAATACATAACCAGTTCACTCGGTTTACTGTCATCGTATTTAAAGCTCGGTAAATACGAATCCGGATAAACACGTTTCACTTCTTTGTGAATTGTCGAATCGATTTTTAACAGAAATTCGCGCAAATTTTGGCAGGATTGCAGTTGTGGCGGCAAAGTCGCATACAACTGACCAAACAGGTAAGTGCCAAAACTACGCACTAAATCTGGTGCTGCAATGCCGGTATGCTGACTCAGCAAAGTCACCAGCTGCAACAGCTCCGCATCGTCATAACGGGCGCCAGCAGTATAAGCGCCCTGACTGGGTAGTACTGCAGCATCAAGTATTTGTTCCCAGACTGGCAACCCAAGCTGCTCAATCACCATATCCGCTAAAGCTGTGTAGACGACGCCCTGCATAACGACCTCCGGCTTCTTTTGTAAATACAACCATAGCAATAGCTGGAAATTTAGCATGCGGCAATAGAGACATAAAAGATAATAGCGACAGAAATAAAAACGCCGGCAAATGCCGGCGTGGTTATTTCATGTTGGAGAACATGGGGGTACTGGGACTAGTCCGCGCCGATGCGGGCTTTGATATCGTTAATCAGTGGAGACTGGCCCAACCCATTGCTATTAGCCCAATTTTCCAGGTCTTCTGCCTGCAGTGATTTTGCCGGCATCTGCTTCACAAAAAATGACCCGACTTCATAAGCGTCACTGCGCATAGCGAACTTAATCAGGGATTCTTTATTGCACTGCACGGCATCATAGACTTTACGTAGGTTGATTTTATTATCCGACAACAGCTTACGGATGCGGTTTTTGTCGTCAGCTTTGGTGTATTCACACAGTGAGACACCCCATTGTTCCTGGGCTTGAGCCATCGGGGCGGTAAAAGCAGCCACAGATAAGAGTAAAGCGGCGGTTAAAATTTTCTTCTGCATAACAACCTCTAGTCAACATCCATTCGGGGATCGAAGCATCCAACACAATGCTTTGTGCAAAGTATTGGTGGTTTATGCATATTGGCAAGCCTGACCAGCAGATTTTCTAGATTTTCGCGTGCGATTGCCGGAAAAACCCTCAAAATTCAGAAATTTACAGCAACTGGCAAACATCAGATTAACATGCTCAGTTGCTGTAAAGAGTCACACGCTGAATGACAGACGACTGTCATCGGCAGGCTGACCAGCAGCTGCGCCATAGGTTTTCATCAATTGCATCAGTGTCTGTTGCAACCGTAATTGACTGCTGTCAGCACTGTTTTGATTGGTGGCAGTACTGCTGATAGTACTGCTGTCCAAGCCGGTGGCACTGGCACTTTGCTGCTTCAGTGCCATCGCTTCCTGCATCGTCACTTTACCGTCTTTATCGGCATCTGCACTGTCAAACTGGTCGATAATAGCCTGCAGGCCCGCCGCCGCTTTGCTATCGCTGTTGCCAATTTCGTCAGCCATTGCGGTCAGCTCATCGATCGTTTTACCGGTATCTTCCGGCGGCAAACCATGCGGCCCGCGTGCCATGCCGGTCTGCCCCTGCGCATTGTATAACTGCTGCGCAACAGACGTACTGAACTCATCGCTGGTCAGCTTGCCGTCCTGATCAGCGTCCAGCTGGCTGAACCATGCCGCCTGCTGCTCATCATCTGGCGCTGACTGCTGCACCTGGCCTTGTGTGCCCAATGCGCTCAGGGCGGCACTAAAATCAGCCTGATCTAAATACCCTTGTTGTTTACTGTCCAGTTTCTGAAAAACAGCACTGGCATCGGCTTTAATTTGGTCCTGACTGACTGGCGGTCGCTGCGTCAGCTGCCGGTTGACCCAATGATTCTGACTTTGAATTTGCATTTACATTGCTCCTGTTTCAGCACGGACCCGCGGTCCGTCGCACTGAATAGGCATGCAATAACATGTCCCCGCCGTGTTCAGAACGGTAGCCGGACAGTAAAGTTTGTGCAGGAAAACGAGGTAAAAAGCGACACGAACAGCGCTTATTTGGCGAAAATGCAGTGTTCAGCCGGCAAATACACCGTACAACAACGCCATACCGGCAATTAGCTGCCAGCCTGGCATGGCAAGCGGATCTGCACCTGCAGGCCAGCCCGGCGGCTACCGTCGGCATGCCACAGGTTTTCCGCATTGATCTGGCCGCCACAGGTCGCCACTGCTCGTAGCGCAATACTCAGTCCCAGGCCAACGCCATCGGTTTGTTTGTCGGCACGAAAAAACGGATTAAATAGCAGCGGCAGCAATTCAGGCGCTACACCGGGGCCGTTGTCGGCAATACTTATCAGTAATTCAGTTGGCAAAAGGCAGCTGCTGATCCGAATAGTCGCGCCACTGCCGGCATATTTGATGGCATTGCGCACCACATTTTCCAGGGCGCGAAACAATAACTCCGCATCCGCCTGCACCCACGCCAGCGGGTTTTGTTCCAGCACTAACTGTTGTTGGCGATTGTGCGCTTCCAGAGTCGCGTCGTCACAGATCGATTCGAGTAATTCATGCACCGGCACCGCCACAATTTGCGGTTGTACTTCGCCGCTTTCCAGCCGGGAAAACGTCAGGATCTCGCCGACGAGCTGATCAAGCCGCACCGCTTCGGCGTCGATTTTTTCCAGCGCCAGCTCCAAATCCGCCGGATGCTGCCGCACCAGCCCCGTCAGCAATTGCAGGCGTGCCAGCGGCGAACGCAGTTCATGCGAGACGTCGTGCAGCAGCCGGCGCTGCGACACAATGGCCTGATAAACCTGCTGCGCCATTTGATTAAAACTGCGGGCTAAGGCGCCAAATTCATCGCGCCGGCCCGTCATATCGCTGCTGAGCTGCGTTTGCCATTGCTGCTGCGGCAGTTCACTGAGCGCGGCCTTTAACTGACGCACCGGTGCTGCAAAATACCAGGCCAGGCCTAAACTGGCCACCATACTGGTGACGATCACCGCGACCAGCAAAAACAATGGATGAAACCAAAAAGGAGGTCGTAGCGGTGGCTGGCCGGGATTCGGTGGTTGTCCGGGTCTCGCCAGATCGGGTCTCGCCTGACCAGTCGCATCGCGCGGGCTGACCCGTTCGCGTATTGCTAACGCGCGTATTTGCCAGAAGTTATCTTTGTCAGCCAATACCAGCTGCAGCGGTTGCCCGTTTGCCTGTACTGTCAGCGTTTTTGCCCGCGGACTGGCCTGCACCTCAGCCGGCACCGGCCGTCCCAACAAGTCAGTGCCAGCAGCATTGAGTACCAGCAACTGCTCGCGGGCCATTGGATCGTCCTGCCAGTTTTTCACCAGTGCCAGCAGCAATGGCACGCCACCGCTATCGATCAGCTGTTGGGCATTTTGCAGAAAAAAGCGACCTTGCGGACTGAACAGCGCGCGGTTCTGTTCTGGCGACTGGCTGAGCTGATTCAGCGTAAATACGGCACCAAAGGCCAGCATCAACGCCAACCAGAACGCCAGTAAAAACTTCCAGAACAGTTGTCCCATGCAGTATTACCCTTGTGAACTGTATTTCAGCCACTGGTATCCTTTGCCACGCACGGCTTCGATCCAGGGCTGATTATCCGGGCGTGGGCCCAGTTTGGCGCGGATGTTGGAAATATGCACATCGATACTGCGGTCATATTGCGACAGTGTTTTACCAAGCCCCTGCGCGGATAAATCCGCTTTACTGACGATGCGGCCCGCCTGACTGACCAGCAACCACAACAGGCTGAATTCAGCACCGGTCAGCTCCAGCGCCCGACCATAGACCGAGGCACTGCGGTTAGCAGGGGTCAGCAATAACGGGCCTTCATGCAATTGTAAATCTGGTTGTTGCTGCAACTGCACCCGGCGCAGGATGGCTCGGATCCGCGCCACCAGTTCACGCGGCAAACAAGGTTTGGGCACATAATCGTCCGCCCCCAGTTCCAAACCGACGACCCGGTCAATATCGTCACCGCGGGCGGTCAGCATCAATACCGGTTTGTCGCTGACCTGACGCAGACGTTTCAGCAGGGCAATACCATCCAGCTGCGGCATCATCACGTCCAGCACCAACAGGTCATATTGCTGCCCCAACGCCAATTGCAGGCCGGTTAAACCGTCATTGGCCACTGTCACCTGAAAGCTCTCGCGCTGCAGATAAGTTGCCAGCATCGCTGTCAGTGCTTTGTCATCGTCGATTAACAATAATTGCGCCACATCTTCACCCAATTTCGCAGAAAACTGCCTGCTATGACTCAGTTTAACGAAAAGGGTGCCCGGCCCGGCATCAGCTTTACAAAACTATACCCTTCGTCCTTGCCGCTGCAGCTTTGTTGCCGGCGGGGCACAGCTACTACAGATGTGGTAGCCCTAGGCTGTGCACCCGGCGCAGCCAGTTTTCCAGTTCTTCCGGCGGTAAAGGTTTACTGAGCAGATAGCCCTGGACTTCATCGACATCCATCTGCTGCAACTGATGCAGTTGACCGGCATCTTCCACGCCTTCTGCCACGACCCGCATGCCGAGGCTATGCCCGAGCACGACGACCGAATGCACGATGGCGCGATCATCCGGATCGGTCAGCAAATCACGGACAAAAGACCTATCGATTTTTAACTTATCCAGTGGAAAGCTTTTCAGGTAGGCCAGACTGGAATAACCGGTGCCAAAATCATCCAGTGCTAAAGTGACGCCAAGCGCCCGGATCTGTTGCAGCAAATGCCGGCTTTGCTCAACCTGCTCTGCCAGCACTGATTCAGTCAGTTCAAGCTCCAGCTGGTTGCCGGCGACACCATGTTGGGTCAGCGCTTGTTGCAGCTGTCGCAGGAAGTCCGGATGCCGCAGTTGGACTGTAGAAATATTCACTGCGACCCGCAAGATCACCCCTTGCGTCCGCCAGCGCGCCAGCTGTTTCAGTGCCTGTTGCAATACCCATTCGCCAAGCTCAACGATAAAACCGGAATGTTCTGCCAGCGGGATAAAACGCACCGGGCTGACATTACCCAACTGCGGATGCTGCCAGCGCAATAATGCTTCAACGCTGACAATTTGCCGATCTGCCAATGTCTGTACCGGCTGATAATGCAAACTGAACTGACCGGCATATAAACCACTGCGCATGCCATGTTCCAGTTGCAGTCGCTCGTGCAAAATCTCTGACATTTGCGGGTTGTACAAACTATAGCGGTTACGGCCGGCAGCTTTGGCGGCATACAGCGCTATGTCTGCCATCCGCTGCAACTCAGCAAAACTGAGACCGTGCTGCGGAAACAACGCAATACCGATACTGCAGCTGACCTGCAGCATGCGTTCTTCCACCGCAAAGGCCTCTGACATCAACAAAATCAACTGATGCGCCGTTTGCAATACATCATGCTCAGTGCGACAGGCACGGATCAGGAAAAATTCATCACCACCTGGCCGGCTCAGCAGATCTTGTGCTGTCGTCAGCATTTTCAGCCGCTCAGCCACCATTTTCAGCAGCATATCGCCGGTGTCGTGCCCCATTGAGTCATTGATGTGCTGAAAGTGATCTAAATCGATGTGATACACCGCCAATTGCTGCTGTTGCTGCAATGCGCCCGCCAGCAGATCGCGGGCTTTGTCCTGCAACGCGGCGCGATTTGGTAAACCGGTTAACTGATCAACAAATGCCAGTTGCAGAATTTGTTGCTCATACTGGCGCTGCTGTGTCATGTCATCCACGGTGCCGATCATGCCATCAAAACTGCCATCTTTGAGCAATGGCACCAACCAGCCACTGAGAAACAACTGGCGACCGCCAGGCGTCTGGATTGGCAGCGCTTCAAACCGCACCGGTGTCAGACCATGCATAGCGCGGTAATAAAACGGCCGGAAATGTTGCAGTGTCTGCTCCGGGAAGTCAGTCAGAATTTGTTTATTTAACAAATCCGTCTCTGCCATCGACATCAGCCGGCTTAGCCCTTGGTTGACATAAATCAGCCGGTGGCGCGCGTCACCAACCCAGACACCGGTCACCACTTTACTGAGCACAGTGGCATAAAAATCTTTTAACTGACTGACGGCCAAATCGGCCTGCTTCAGCGCACTGATGTCGGTATTGCTGCCGACCATCCGGCTGGCGCGGCCTTGAGCGTCCCGTTCGACGACCCGGCCCTGACTCAGCATCCAGACCCAGTGGCCAGCTTTATGCCGCAAGCGGAACTCAATTTGGTATAGCGGCGTGATCCCTTTGAGATGTTGTGTCAGCGCCAACCGGGTCGGCGCCGCATCATCCGGGTGTAACAGGTTAGTCCAGTGCTGAAACCCCCGGCCCAGTTCACCAGCCTGATAACCCAGCATCACTTCCGCCTGGCCGAAAAACTGCACCTGATCCTGCTGCAAATCAAGTTGCCAAATCCCAAGACCTGATCCCTGCAAGGCGCTGTTGACATTGTCGCGGGTCCGTTCGCTGGACTGATGTAAAAATGCCAGCAAATAACTGAACAGACTGATCACCAGAATGTAGCTGCTGATACTGAATAACGATTGCAGCGGCTCCGGGTCGACAAACATGCCGCGCCCCTGGACGGTGCCAATCACCGCCAGACTGGTGATCAACGCCACATTGACCGAGGACGCCCATAAGCCCTGCCGTAACACAGTCCATAGCAACACCAGCAAAGGCACAAATAACAAGGTAGGTGACCACAAATGCGCACCGGGGATCCAGAACACCAGCAAAGAAGTGAGCCCAGACAGACTTAAAACGCTCCAAAACCGCCAGCCGGATAACAACCGCCACTGCCGGCGCTGAAAACACAGCAACGGTATACCAAACACCAGCACCCCGAAACTATCGCCGAACCACCAGGCCAGCGTCGTTGAGAACCACAGAGCGTCACTGACGTACCCGCTGATCCACAACTGACTGGCGCCATTCACTGACGTGATGAGCGTGCCAACGCCAATCGAAAAGACTAAAAACCAAATCAAATCCCGTGCGTTATCCAACTGATAGCGCAACTTTTTCACCGCAAATAACCGCACCGCCAGTGCCGGTCCCAGCGCATTACCAAGCCCCAGCGCAATACTACTGGCCAGTGGCAACCCCTGATACAGTGTCAGCAAAATCACACTGGCTGCGATTGAAATACTGTAGCTGTAGCCGAGGCGCCAGATCACCGCGATGGTAAACCCGGTCGCAGGCCAAATCAGACTGATATGTTCATTAAAAAACGGCACCTGTAAACCAAGCCAGCTTAGCAACAGATGAAACAGACAAACCAACACCATAGTCAGCAAACGGTGTTGATTGAACCAGGATAAGGCAGGAATGGGCGGCAACCACGGCACTGAGTATGATCCCGGCAAGTACTGGAGGAGCACTCAGTATAGCTAAAAGCCCGATCGGGACAATGCTGACAATTGGCTTTGTCCCTGAATCGTCTCAAAAAAACCGGATCAACGTTGGCGGATTTGGTCCAGTAACACTTCCGCTTTACTGACTTCAAATGTCTTCGGTAAATCCAGATTCAGCAGCTGCACCACGCCGTCTTCCAGCAACATGCTGTAGCGTAGCGATCGGATCCCGCCAAATTCGCCACTGTCCGTGGCCATGCCGATGGCTTTGGCAAATGAGCCGGCGCCATCCGCGATAAATTGCACGTCGCCGGCCTGCTGTTGCTGCCCCCAGGCATCCAGCACATAAGCATCATTGACTGCGGTACACAGAATACGATCAACGCCTGCCTGGAAAAACTGTTCGGCAAGGCTGATAAAACCCGGCAAATGCGCCGCGCTGCAGGTCGGGGTAAAAGCACCCGGTAAGGCAAACAGCACGACCCGTTCACCGGCAAACAGCTGTTCGGTGGTTAAAGTCACCAGACCATTGTCGGTCAGGCGCTGAAAGCTCACTGCCGGCAACGATTGGCCAACGGCGATACGATTGTCACTCATGTTTCTTGCTCCAGGGCCGGACTTAGAATCCGGCATTCACATACACATCAAATCTATTGTTTTTGCCTTCGATGCTCATGGTCGGCTTTTTACCAGCCAGAAACTCAGCATATCCAGGCCGTTTAACCACTACCCGATGTTTGGCCAATGCCAGCGCCGGCGCCAACAGTGTATCAGCGTCGTCATCGGCGCCCACGACATCATGAAAAGCGCGCATTTCTTTTTTCACCAGCGCTGATTTCTCGCGCGGTGGGAACATCGGATCAAGAAACACCACATCAGGTGCCGGCAGGCTGTGCAGTGCTTCCAGCGCAGGCAGATGCACCAGTTGCATGCGCTGTGGCAACCAGTCAGCTGTCTGCGGATCCCGTGCACCGCGGCGCAAACCATCCGCCAGCAGAGCCGCCACCACCGGATTTCGTTCCACCAGCGTCACCATAGCGCCCAGACTCGCCAGCACAAAGGCGTCACGACCGAGGCCGGCGGTAGCATCGATCACGGTCAATCCCGGCTTTTTATTGAAGCCAACCGCTTTGGCGATCCCTTCTGCTTTACCGCCGCCAAATTTGCGCCGGTGCGTCGCTGCACCGCTGGCAAAATCGACCAGAATGTCACCTTGTTTGGGTAAGTCCGCATTGCGCAGCACCAATGCGCCGTCGTGCAGCGTCAGGTACCAGCCCTGTGCGGTGTCAGTTTCGCCGAGTGCAAATGGAGCCAGCAACGCCAGCAGTTCTGCTTCCAGCGGTCCGGCGAGGCCAGCGCGATACAAGAGAGCCTGCTGCATCAATCGGCCTTTCCTGTAGCAAAACCTACCCGGTTGTCGCCGACACTCATCGATACGATCTGACTGATTTGTTGCAACGACCGGCCGGATTGTTGTTGCCAGTCATTGAACTGCGCCTGAATTTTTTTCAGACTGCTTTGGCTGGTCAACCCGCCGTCAATCACCTGATAAGCACGCAGATAGGCTTCGACATCCTGACTGAGCAAAAAAGTATCTTTGCCCATGGCGCGCAAGCTGTACGCACCAGTGTTGCCACCGAGCCGGGCACCGCGTTTTTTCAGCAGCGCCCACAATTCAATGATGCGCTCACCCGGCCAGTCGGCGATCAGCGCACTGAACGGACCATATTCCAGTTCAAGCTCATAAATCATCTGGGCATTGGCCTGAATACTCAGCACTTTGCCGGCGTTGCGGATAATGCGCGGATCTGTGGCTTTTTCGGCCAGCATTTCGTCAGACAACAACAGGATTTTTTCCGGCGCAAAATCAAAAAACACTTCGCGAAAACCAGGCCACTTTTGCTCCACCACCCGCCAGACAAAACCACTCTGAAACACTTTTTTGCTAAAAGCACTGAGCCAGTCTGCATTGCTGTAACTTTTCAGCTGCGCCGGGCTCAGTGGCTTGCCGGATAAGGCTTCTAATGCCGCGGTACCGCCTTTGCGATCGGCAGCCCGCTGATAAATACTGCTGAATTGTTCAACCATGTAAATCCTCAGTCCCGCTTTCCGCGGTCTCAACGCCAGACTGGTTAAAAGGTGTCGCCCTGACCGCTAGCGACGCAAAAACCTCCGACCAGCGCGACGCCAGGTTCCGGCACGATAGCGCAATCAGACACCAGCCCGAGCCGCTCCTGCTCCGCCTGTACCAGCTGGTTATACCGCGATACTTTTTGCAGCAGCAGTGCCTCATCAAGACCTTGGGTCGAATAGATCAGATACGACGCTGGCCCGCCGCAAGGTTTATGGCCAAGACCGGTTTTTTTGCACTGTAGCGGCTCTGTTGCCGCCGCTGTGCCCACCATCGCTTTAATCTCGGCATACAAAGCCGCCGGATCATCAGCCACTGGTGCTGCCGTAGTTTTCGCGGGCGGTTGGCTCATGGTCGGCTCCTGGACTGCGGTTTGCTCAGTGGATGCAGGCCCGCAACCCGAAAGCAGCAACGCCACAACTGCGGCAGTCACTGCTGCGGACAGGCGATGGGTTATCATGCCGCAATGCCCATATGCCGTAATAAAGCGGCATTGGACGGCTCCCGGCCACGGAACGCTTTAAACAGTTCCATCGGCTCGGCACTGCCACCACGCTCCAGAATACAATGCAGGAAATCGCGACCGGTGACGGCGTTAAAAATACCTTCTTCTTCAAAGCGGCTGAAGGCATCGGCTGACAACACTTCCGCCCACAGGTAGCTGTAATAACCGGCACCATAACCACCGGCAAAAATGTGGCTAAAACTGTGCTGGAAGCGGTTAAACCGCGGCGGCACTATCACCGAGACCTGACTGCGGACATCATCAAGCAACTGCTGCACGCGGCCGCCTTGTGCCGGGTCATATTCGGCATGTAAGCGGAAATCGAACAGCGCGAACTCCAGCTGACGCACTAAAAACATCGCGCTCTGGAAGTTTTTCGCCGCCAGCATTTTATCCAGCAGCGCCTGTGGCAACGGCTCACCCGTTTCATAATGGCCGGAAATAATGCTCAGTGCTTCCGGCGACCAGCACCAGTTTTCCAGGAACTGGCTCGGTAATTCCACCGCATCCCAAGGCACCCCACTGATACCGGCGACCGCACTGGCATCCACCTGCGTCAGCATATGGTGCAGACCATGGCCAAACTCGTGGAACAAGGTCACCACTTCGTCATGCGTGAACAACGCCGGTTTGCCGCCAATAGGTTTATTGAAATTACAGGTCAGATAGGCGATTGGATGTTGTAAGGTGCCGTCGGCACGATGACGGCGACCCTGACAGTCGTCCATCCAGGCGCCACCGCGTTTTTTCGCCCGCGCATATAAATCGAGGTAGAAACTACCACGCAGTGCGCCAGTTTCATCATGAATATCAAAGAACTGCACATCCGGGTGCCAGACATCGACCCCGGCGCGCTCGGTCACTGTGACACCAAATAATTTATTGAGTACGGTAAACAAACCGGCCAGCACTTTGGGTTGCGGGAAATACGGCCGTAGCAGTTCGTCGTT
>JACCDS011705801.1_pt1 | contig 26706 bp, 16 predicted proteins | sample 7446441 | NCBI WGS metagenome assembly JACCDS01 (sample SAMN15323445, study PRJNA562643) | freshwater metagenome | isolation source: river surface water | place: USA:Blue River Watershed | collected 2017-08-17 | reverse complement strand
TGTATTGACGGGCAAAGAGAAGGTCAAATGAAAATATTGCTAGTCATAGACCGCTTGACCAATCCACATGCCGGTACGGAAGGTCAGTTTTTATTGCTGATTCATTTGCTGCAAAAAGCAGGGTGTGAGTTGCGTGTATTAATATTGGCTAATAGTGAATGGTTAAATGCAAACCCATTACCATGCACTACGGTGATTATCGGCTCGTCATCTATTAAATCTCTCCGAACCTGGTGGCGAGTTTACGCTCAGGCGCGACAAGCCAAGGCTGATGGATTTGAATTGGCGCACATCTTTTTTAATGACGCCTCCGTGGTGTGTCCGCCAATGTTTGCGCTTGCCGGTATTAAATCAATTATCTCGCGGCGTGACATGGGTTTTTGGTATAACCCTATGTATCGCTTGCTGCTCCCCTTTACTGGAAAGTTTGTATCCTGTGCACTGAGTAATAGTCGTGCAGTCGCGGAGATCACCGCCAACGTTGAGAAAATCCCCCAGGCTAAACTACGAGTAATCTATAACGGCTTCAATCGGACGCTTTCGGCTGATGGTGCGGTGCCAGAACTTGAAACACTCAAATTATCTGGTGCTGCTATCTTTGGATTGGTTGCCAATATTCGTCCGATAAAACGCATGCAAGATGCAATTAGTGCTTTATCGCGTCTCGATTTTGGTCTCTACAACCCGCATCTGGTGATCATTGGTGCCGGTGATCCATCCGATTTACAGGTGCTTGCCAGTAATCTTGGTGTGAGTAATCGAGTACATTTTTTGGGGTCGCGTAGTGATATTCCAGACTGTTTACAGTATCTATCAGTTGGACTGCTCTGTTCTGAATCGGAAGGTTTTTCTAACGCAATAGTGGAATACCAATTTGCAGGACTGCCCGTGATCTGTAGTCGAACGGGTGGAAACCCTGAAGCTGTTGCTCAGGGTAAAACCGGTTGGTTATACGAAGTAGGTGATGTGGCTGAGTTGAGTCGCGCTATGGCGGCTGTGCTTGCTGAGCCGGAGTGTGCGCAGGCGATGGGTATTACTGCAAAAAACGAAGCGGAATCACGCTACACCATCGATGCAATGTTGGAACAGCATTTATTGCTATACCGTGAATTAATTGGAGTTAAATCATGAAGTCGGCTGTTATCGAGCTGGCGGGTAAATTAGGTGGTTATCAACTGGCGCGAGTGCTTACCCGCAAACAACCTAAAATATTAATGTATCACCGCTTTTCGGCACAAAAGAAAGGTCACGCAGTAACAGCGGCAACATTTGAGCAACAGTTGCGGCTAATCAAACGTTATTTCCAGCCCATGACACTGGCGGCGCTGGCTCAAATCATTAAACAAACAGGCCGTACACCTGATAATGCAGTTGTGATTACAGTCGATGATGGTTACCGCGATTTTTATGAAGTGGCATATCCACTTTTGAAGCACTATCAGGTTCCCGCTACATTTTTTGTGACAACGGGTTTTGTGAATCAGGATTTATGGCTCTGGCCCGATCAGGTGCTGTGGTTATTACGCAATCGTACAAGCAGTTCTGGTAGGTTGATCGTTGGAGATAAAGCGTTTGATTTAACCGAATCAGTAAAAGAATTATGGTGGCCTTTGGTGCTCCATTTGCTGACGGTTGAAAACCACATTCGTCTGTCTGCAATTGCAGAGTTAACTCGATGTTCAGAAGTATCACTTCCCTCCACAGCGCCTGATGAATTTTCTGCAGTGACTTGGGCGCAGTTAGAAGAAATGCAACAGCAGGGGATTGAAATTGGTGGGCATACGTTGTCCCATCCCTCGCTGGGTCATATGCCAGTTGCTGAGGCGCAAGTAGAAATTAACGGTAGTTTTGACGTATTGCGTCAGCACCTTGGCGATAGGCCTCGCACTTTTTGTTACCCCAATGGTCAGCCGGCAGATTATTCGGAAGAAATTAAAAAAGTTGTCTCCCAATCGGGATTCCTGGCAGCTGTTACTGCGTATTCGGATCAATTTAACGTTGATCTGCCATGGGCTTGGCGACGTTTTGTTGGTTGTGAAGAGGCTTTCCAGTTTAATAAATCACTATTTGGTGTGGAGCATTTGGGGAATCAACTGCGTCGCATTCAGCGCTGTAACTACTAATAGGTAATTCTGTGAGCGTGATTGGCAATACAGCCCTAAATAGGCATAACCTTGGTAAGTTGGGTTTGGTTTCCGGCTTTACCTTTTTTCTATTTATTATTTACCAGCTAGTTTTTTTTCTTAACATGCCATCGCGGATTTCCGGGCTTGGCATTATCCGTCCAACAGTACTCTTATTTTTAGTTATTAGTTTTTTATTGGTGCTACAGCGAGAAAAAATAGCTTACAAGTTTAATCAGCCAATATTTAAAGCATTTACAGCATTCGTCTTGATGCTGATCATTACCTTACCGTTTGTAAAATTTCCGGGTAGCGTGCTCAGAGAAAATGTATCCATATTTATTAAAGCAATCGTATTCTTATATTTTTCAGCATTGATACTGGATACTGAAAAGCGATTAAAACTATCTTTATTGATTTTTGTTGGCTGTCAAGTTTTCCGTGTATTGGAGCCATTGTATTTAAATGTTACTAGTGGCTATTGGGGAAGTTCTACTTATTTAGGGGGGGCTGAGTTCGCAAATCGACTGTCTGGAGCGCCAGCAGATATCATCAATCCAAATGAGCTTGGTTTTGTAATTGTTACTGTAATTCCCTTTTTACATTATTTCTTAATGCCCCGTGGGTTTGTGGTAAAAGTGATGTATTTGGCTCTTTTAACACTATTACTCTATGCGCTAATACTAACTATGTCGCGCGGTGCTTTTCTTGCGCTAATTGTAGTTGCATGGTTCGTATTTAAAGAGAGCAAGCGGAAAGTGTTGCTTGTGGTTTTCGGTATTATTGCAGTAATGGCCGCAATGGCTGTAATGAATGATAATCAGCGAGATCGTTATTTGTCTTTGTTTTCATCGGAAACTAAGCAGTCATCTTCAGCCGAAGGGCGTGTTACCGGAATAATAAATGAGTTTAAGTTAGGCTTGTCCCGCCCCATTTTTGGTTTTGGTTTAGGAACTACCGCAGAGGCAAAGTTCAATACTTGGGGGCATAGTAAGGCAAGTCATAACATGTATGGTGAGATCTTGATTGAAACCGGTTTGGTTGGTTTATTTTTTTTCCTACGTTTTATCCTGTCTATAAAGAAAGAATTAAAATGGAATTTGGAATTGGCGAGTGCGAGTAGTGAATTCTATAAGATCTTATTCAAGGTGCTAAATATTGTATTTTGGATGTTTGCTGTCTACAGCATTAACTATTGGGGATTGAGTCAATATTACTGGTATAACCTTGCAGGGTTGGTTATTGCAGCATCATTGTTAATGAATGCTACTACAAAACAGGAAGCATGATGTGAAAATATTATTAGTAGCCCGCTGGCCAGTGGGCGGCATAAAAACCTATCTTCGGTATATTTATGGTAGCCCTATATTTAGGGAAACGGAAATTGACTTAATTGCTCCAGCAGAGGATTTGGCTGAATTTTTGGAGACACAACTACCGAGCAATAGAATTCAACTTCTGCCTGTAAAAGGCGATGGAAAATCTATTAGAAGTAGGCTAAGGGAGGCATTGGCAGAGGGGGATTACGACTTGGTGCATTCGCACGGTTTTTCGGCTTCTTTTTTTGTGCAGCAAGTTATGTGTGTGAGGAAAATGCCACATATAATGACCGCCCATGATGTTTTTTTGCCTAATACTTTTGATGGTTTTTCTGGGTTATGTAAAAAAATGGCTATGCGCTGGTTACTGGGTTCGGTATCCCAAGTATTATCGGTATCAGAAGATGCTCGTAACAATATTTTTGAATACTTTCCTGGCTTGCGAGCAGAACAAGTAAAAAATATTACAAACGGTATTGATACTGATTTTTTTTCCAAAGGAACCGTACGGAGCTTTCGTGAAGAATTGAGACTGGGAGATCGGCCGATTATTGGTTTTTTTGGCAGATTTATGGCTCAAAAAGGATTTCGCCAAATCGTTCAAGCAATCGAAATACTAGTAAAAAAATCTTCTGTCTCTGTAAAGCCTATTGTATTAACGTTTGGTTGGGGTGGATTTATCCGTGAGGATTTTGCCTTAATTGAGGCCAAAGGATTAAAAGATTATTTTATACAGTTGCCAGGCACTAATGATATGCCTGCGGCAATTCGCGGTGTTGATTTAGTAGTAATGCCATCACGTTGGGAGGCTTGCCCTCTGCTTCCTATGGAGGTATTAAGTTGTGGTGTTCCTATCATCGGAACTGACTGTGTTGGCTTGCGTGAGGTGCTTGCGGGGACGCCTGCAAAAGTAGTTTCTGTAGGAAATGCGGAGCAGCTAGCCGCAGCGATATCTGCGCAGTTACTAGAAGGAAGTGCGCAGTTTATTGAATACCAGCCATTAGCGTTAAAAAGATTCTCTGCTGATGAGCATGCGCGGGTATTGCACGATCTCTATCATAAGATATCCGGTGCTTCAGCTCATGTATAAGCGTCTTGCTTTGAATACTACTTCTAATCTTGGAACCCTGTTTCTTAAATTAGGCATCACCTTTGTGATGACCCCTATTTTTATAAAAAATATGGGTAACTATGATTATGGCTTATGGGAAATGGTTGGGGCTGTAATCGGTTATATGGGCATGCTCGATTTGGGCATACGTCCTGCGGTCAGTCGATTTGCCTCTCGTTTTATTGCTCAGAAAGACAATGCGGCCCTTACTAGTCTCTATGCTACAGCATGGTTTTTTTTATTAATCGTAGGCTTATTTATTGCCATTATTCTGACGGTTGCAGGTGTCTTTTTTGCGGATTTGATTGCTCCCAGTGAGAGTACAGACACTTTACGTTATACATGGTTTTTATTGATATTGGCTGCACAGCTACTAATAACTTTTCCTTCCTATACGGCAGAGAGTTACTTGGAGGCATATCAAGAGTATTACCTGAAAAATAATGTAACGATTTTTAATTCGATAATAGGAAACGCCGTTCTTTTTATATTTATAACGCCCGATAATGCCTTGTTATTGTTAGCGGCGACCAATGCCATTGGTATTTGTACTAAATATATTTTTCTTGTTTGGTTAATGCAATATCGTCGCCCATTTCTGAGATTGCGACGTTGCTATTTTTCACTGGCTCAATTGAAGGAGCTGTTAAGGTTTAGTGTGAAAACCCTGGTTCAGGGTATTGCAACAAAAATGGAAAACGCAACCGATAGTTTGGTTATCGGTTTTGTTATGGGGCCAGCCAGTGTCCCGCTATATAGTATTCCTGCAAATTTGGTGAGTTATATTCGCCTTATTTCCTATAATTTTACCCACGTATTTATGCCTTATTTTAGTTCACTGGGTGCATTGAACGATCAAAAGAAAATACAGGAAGTCTATTTAACAGGCAGTAAATTTACTGTGGCACCTTGTTTGATCTTGGCAATTGGTGCCTATACCTTAGGCGCTGATTTTCTAGCATTATGGGTTGGTGAGGAGATTGCTCGATCTGCCGATAATTTTCTGGGTGTGCTAATTGCCTTCTTGGTTATTCCTCTGTTCAATCCTATGGCAAGCCGGTACTTAACGGCGATTGATAAACATGGTTTCTTTGCTAAATGGCAGCCCATAGTTGCGCTAGCAAACTTAGGGCTAAGCATATTGCTCATTTACCCTTTGGGTATTTTGGGGGTTGCCCTGGGATCACTAATTCCAGCTCTGGTTTTTCAGCCGATATTATTATCTGTCTGCTGTAAGCACTTAGGGTTTTCTCCAATAGCTTATTGTCGCACTGTGCTCATGCCCTGGTTGATTCCTTGTGGGGGTATGGTGGTTGCTATTTTTATTGCCAAGGCATTTTTTGTTGTTAGTGGATATTTTGTATTGCTGATGATAGCGTCTTTAGCATCGCTGCTGTTTTTTTTGCTGGGCTGGTTGCTAGCATTAACGGAAATTGAACGGAGTCAGTTAGCTTCTATTCTCAATCGTAAGAAAAATTAAGGTAAGGTAATCTATGTGCGGTTATGCCGGAATGGCTGTGAGCTCGAAATCCATAAGCGTACTTACATCTGAATTATTGGGCGCAATGGGTGACTCTATCCGTTTGCGCGGACCTGATGATCAAGGTGTTTGGCTGGATAGCTCCTTGGGGCTTGGGCTGGTTCATCAGCGTCTTGCCATTCAGGATTTGTCGCCATTGGGTGCGCAGCCCATGCATTCTATTTCCGGTCGCTACACAATCGCCTTTAACGGTGAAATTTATAATTTCAAACAGTTGAAGGCACGTTTAGTTGCGCTCGATTTTCAGTTTAAAGGTGGATCGGATACAGAGGTTATATTAGCCGCGTTTGAAGCTTGGGGAATAGAATCTGCACTGATTGATTTCATAGGCATGTTTTCGATTGCCCTTGTGGATCATCAGGAAAAAAAACTGTGGTTAATTCGCGATAGAATGGGAGAAAAGCCGCTTTATTATTACCAAGCGGAAGGAAACATTTTATTTGCATCAGAGCTCAAGCCGCTACTCTTGTGTCCCTTGTTTAAAAGAGAAATTGAACCCGGTGCCGTTGGGTTATTGATGCGTCACAATTATATTCCTGCTCCCTGGAGTATTTTTAAGAATACGTTTAAGTTAGAACCCGCCAATTATCTTTGCTTCAATTTGTTAAATACCGCTGAAGCACCAATTAAAAAATGTTATTGGAATCCATCATTAAAATGGGATTATTCCCTGAATGCCCAGTCGCTGCATGAGCGACTAGATCCTTTGTTGCGTCAGGTGATTGCAGATCAAATGATCTCTGATGCGCCCTTGGGGGCATTTTTATCCGGCGGTATAGATTCGTCGACAATTGTATCGCTGATGCAACAACAGTCATCTCGCCCGGTAAAAACATTTTCTGTGGGTTTTGATGTCGCTGGTTTTAATGAGGCAGAACACGCTAAGGCGGTGGCCGGCCATTTGGGAACAGATCATAGTGAATTTTACGTGCAGCCTGCTGATGCGCTGGACATTATTCCTCGACTGCCAGATATTTATGACGAACCATTTGCTGATTCTTCGCAAATACCAACGTTTATTGTCAGTCGTATGACTCGCCAGCAAGTTACCGTTGCCTTGTCCGGTGATGGTGGCGATGAATTGTTTGCTGGCTACAGTCGTTATGCGTCCTATGATCGTGGTTTCACAATGCGTCGACAAGGCTTGGCTCATCAACTAATGAATCGTTTGCCTGCAGCAGTCGTTGCGCAGCTCACTCGACTTGGAAAAGTAAATCAACGCGATTTATCATTGCAATTGGTGCTGGAAAAAGTGCTGCGCTATAAGGCCAGTTTTAATGCAGCGAGTCCTCAAGCATATTATCAAAACCAGGTCGGTTATTGGCTTCACCCTGAAGCACAATTAACATCAGCAACTCGCTTGGCTTATGCACTGGATAATATGCCTGTGCGTGAAGATCCTACATCGACATTTCAATGGTGTGATATTAATTCTTATCTGCCGGATGACATTCTGGTCAAGGTTGATCGTGCGGCCATGGCAAATAGTTTGGAAACGAGGGTACCATTATTGGACCATCGGTTAGTTGAGTTGTCACTAACTGTACCGACGGGTATTAATGTAGTTGGTGGCGTTACCAAACAACCTCTGCGTAAAATTTTATACCAGCATGTCCCTCGTGAGTTGGTTGATCGTCCTAAACAAGGGTTTGCTGTTCCAGTAGCGCATTGGCTGAAAAATGAATTACGCGATTGGGCAGAGGATCTTCTTTCTGAAAAGTCCCTTGCAGATACCGGAATTTTTAATAGCGATTTAATTCGTCAAAAATGGCATGCGCACCTTACCTCATCCCATGATTACTCGTTTCACTTATGGTCAGTATTGATGTTCCAGTCCTGGTATAGGAAATATATCTGATCATGTCTGACATCACTGTTTCTACAGAGAAAGTTACTGATGAGTTGTTGGCAGAAGTGGCGGATTTATACGTTGTAGAACAATATAAAAAATCTTTATGGGCTTGGCAATTTTCCCATCGATTTGAGCGCGATGTTCTGGCAATCGTTGCGAGGGATAATGGTCGCGTTGTTGGTTTTAATGGCACTATGCCTATTAAAATTGTCGATGAGCATGACCAAAAGATAGATGCTATCTGGAGTTGTGATTTTATTGTTGCTCCCGATTATCGAGGAAAAGGTTTGGGAAAGGCCATTAAGGATGAAATGGCAAAAGCATTCACTATGCCTGTTATGTCTCTTGGCATTAGCGACAGCGCATTTCCACTATTACTAAAAAAAGGATGGCACGCACCTGTACGGCTCGACGTTTGGGATTTATTACTGCATCCTAAAACAGTGAAACAAGCAATTCTATTTGCATGGTCAACCTTGTGTCGCGCGGGCTTATTTATTGCTATCAACCGAGCGCAGAATAAATTTCTGGTCGAAGAATTAAGTTATCTTCCTTCGCGCCAGGTAATTGATTATTTATGGGTGTTGCATAGACAAGATAAAAATACAGTAGAAGTCCTTAGGGATTATGATTATTTAATATGGCGATATGTTGATTGTCCGTTTCAGTGTTACCAATTTTTACATGTAGGTTCGAATCTTGATGGATCAAAGGCAATTATTATTTTTAGAATTTCTACTGGAAATAATATTGAAGTAGTGGATTTCATCGGATATGCGGATGCGGCATTAGTATCTTCTGTTGTTGCATTTTGGCTAAAAAAATATCCAGATACTACGGCAATCCATTGGAATACATCCTTATCAAAGCTGCATACCGGACTGCTCGTTAATGGATTTGTGAAAAAGAGCTACGGATCGCGTTTCGCTACCCTTTCGGCTTATGGGCAAAATAATTGGGGATTGGTTGCCGGTGATTCAGACGGTGACTTTTTGCGGCTTGCAAAAGAGCAGTCGTATTTTTCCGCTATAAAAGATAGCAGCGAGGAAATTAATAAAGCTTTTATTGCACCGTCCAAACTAGATGGTGAGCTGGTTTTTCATAGCCCTGAAGGATTCGATTATAAAAGAATATCAGAAGAAGCTTTCTATAGCATGGAGCTATTATGGGATGAGCTTATAGCCAAGAGTGATGCCAATCCATTATTTATGAGTTGGCAATGGATTGCGAGTTGGTGGCGGCAATGGGGAAATGCGTTGTCGTTGAAGTTTCATGTGTTGCTTGTTTTCGAGCAAGAAATAATTGTTGGCATTATCCCATTTTATCAATACAAAAAACGGTTTTTAAATAAGTACCAGATGATCGGAAATGCGTGGGGTCTTTCTCCTACTGTCCGCTCCGAATACACCTCTCCTATTTTTCTGCGTAATAAAGCTGATGTTTTATATAAAAGTTTGCATGCTTATATTAAAGCACAGGCTTTTAATTCATCGTTTATTTTTTCTGATACATTAAAAAATGCTATGCCCACACTGAGTTGTTGGGAGCATAGAATGGATGTTGGTTATAAAATCAGTGTGAACGATGATTTTAATGATTATCTCTTGTCTTTGGGGCGAATGACTCGCCTGAAAGCATTTAATCGCCGCATGTATCTTATTGAGCATTATCCATCTGTTGAATTTCAGTGGCTAATTATTACTCGTGAATCACTCGATGACTTTTTTAACAATCTAAATTCTTTCCATTTGTTGCGATGGGGAAAGCCGTGTTTTGATAGGTTTGCTGTTAATTTTCATAAGAGCTTCCTTCTTGGGCCTATGGGGCCTAACGCATTGCTCTCTTATCTAAGAGTTGATGGAAAAATTGTGTCTGCCTCTTACAATATTAAGATACAGGATGTCATTTATAATATTCAGTCAGGCTACCTGGAGTTATTTGATAAAAAGGTATCACTAGGTACCTTGCATATGGGATGGTTAATTGAGACGGCATTTAAAAATCAATCCGTGAATGCATTTGATTTCCTTGCCGGTTTTGGACGTGTAGAGGATTATAAAAAACATTATCAAGGAGATGCTATCCATTTCTATACTTTGCAGTATTTTTCTTCTTTCATGGTAAGAGCTTTATTTGGCGCACACTTTTTTTTGAAAAAACTAACCAAAAAAACTGCAAAATATATCAAGCAGGCTTGGAGGGCTAGGCGATGAATTTCAAAATATATTATTCCCGCGCTGGTTTTGGTTTAGTAAAAGATGCAAAAATCTTGCAGAATGCTTTGATGTTCTTGGGCTATGATGCGGAAATTATAGAATTACCTACGGCTAAACATAGTTTTTTAGGGCGTATAACTGCTGCTATAGCAAGTTTTTCTAAGATTATAGGATTTTTATTTTTTTACCGGCGATTACAACGTTTCTTCTTGGGTAAGCCGGAGCATATCTCTATTCATCTGGAAAAGATATTTTATGGAAAGTTATTCTTGCATCGAAAGCAAATACTGATTCCCAATCAAGAATGGTTTGGCTCTGCCTTTTTTGAGTTGTTGAAGTATATTGATAATGTATGGGTTAAGACCCGATTTGCAGAAGGTATTTTTAAGGAATTTCGTCCCGCGGTGGACTATATTGGTTTTTGCTCTGTGATCGACAGTAATGTTATTTATAAAAAAAACGGCGATCATTTCTTTGCGCGAGTCGGTATGAGTCATTTCCGTGGTGCGGAGCGACTGGTAGATGTATGGCGGACTCATCCTGAGTGGCCGCTACTAAAAATGGTTATAGATTCATCGTGCCGGCCTGCAAACCCGCCTGCAAATGTAGAGTATCTTAATGTTTTTCCCCGAGTTGAAGACTATGTTGCGCTTGCAAGTTCTTCTCTATTTCATATTTATGCATCAGAAGTAGAGGGTTTTGGGCATTCAATTGTAGAAGCTATGGGTTATGGCGCCGTTGTATTGGTGACCGATGCTCCGCCAATGAATGAGGTTGCTGATACTGATTGTGCATTACTAATAGCTGCGACCTATTCCGGACAAAAATTATTTTCCCCTCGATTTTTAGTCAATTCATCTGCAATCGAAGACACTGTAGAAGCAGTAATGCGGATGGACGAAGAGCGAATTCAGCAGTTAATTGAGAATGCACGGCGGCGGCCTGATGTTTTAAAAGAGCGATTTTATAATAATCTGGCAATGACAATTAAAAAGCTTTAGGCTAACTGTTGGGCTGCGAGCACTATTTTCTTTATGGATAAAACTATGCTTATTTCAATCATTACGCCAACCTATAATCGCGAGGCATTTCTGCCTGCCGCTATTGAGAGTGTGCTTGCTCAAAGTTACAAAGAATTTGAATTAATCATCGTGGATGATGGTTCCACTGACAATAGTCGTGAACTCATTAATACTTACGCGGAAAAAGACTCGCGGGTTAAATATTTATATCAGGAAAATCAGCGTCAAAGTGTTGCGCGTAATTATGCCTTGTCTGTCGCTAAGGGTGATTTTATTTGTTTCCTGGATTCTGATAACTATTGGCCATCGGATAAGCTTGAAAAATCTATCAAGGCATTTGAGGTGTATCCAGATGCAGATATAGTCTATGGGGATTGCATTACTATCGATGAGCAAGGTAATGAGCTGCATCGACATAATATGCGTCGCTACTCAGGACGCATTGCTGCCTTATTGCTGAAGGATAATTTTATCAGCATGAATACTACTATGACGCGGCGTAAGTGTTTTAATGAGATGGGAGGCATGAGCGGAAAGCGCCGCGTAGCAGATGATTATGATTTATGGTTAAAGTTTTCAGCGCGCTACAGGTTTCAATATATCCCCGAGTTTCTCGCCTACTATCGGGTTATGGAGAACCAAATATCCAGTAACAAGAAGCTGCGCTTTGAGACAAATGAAAAAATTATTTTAGATTTTTTAGCCGAGTATCCTGATGCGGTTTCCAAGCAAGAGCGAGATGCTGGCTTGTCGGCGTTTTATATTCGCAAAGCTCGTCACTATGCGTCCAGTGACAAAACAGAAGCTTATGCTGCTATTCGCTCAGCATTGGTAATCAAACCATTGTCTATTGGTGCATGGCGTGCATTAGTAAAAGTTGTTCTTTCGTAAATATTTCGTACATAAAAAACCCAGCATTGCTGGGTTTTTTATGTCATTAAATCGCAAATATTACGACTTCAAGCGACGCGCACCGAACAGGCCAAGCAAGCCCATGCTCATTAACAGCAGGGTAGTTGGTTCTGGAACTGCAGTTACACGAACACCAATAATCAGGTCGTCATGGTTGTCGTCATCAGGTACGCCGTCCAGGAAGCCTGCAGTGTCGTCAAGAAACAGGATTGCATCATAGTTTCCAGCGTGAGCCAGGGTGCCATTAGGGCCAGTGCCAGTGTAAGAACCGTTCAACAGTGCAGCAAAAGAATAATAACGATTGTTGCTGAGAAGAGTGGCACCTTCGGCATTAGTTACTGCGTACTCTGCACCTTTAAGAGGAGAGTAAAACAGGAAATCGAACAGTGAATCTTTCTCTACTATCGTAGTGATAGTGCCTTTATTGATGCTTGCGCCACTTGAGCCGCCCAAAGGCGCTTCTGCGCTGCCAGGAACAGCAAACAGATTGGTCCAGTTGGCTTCTTTACCCAAGTAGTAATAGGTAACTTTCAGTTTTGCATTAGCTTTGAGGCTACCTGCAATGGTGTATTGCGACGGGCTAATAATACCTGCATAGGTAAAGTTATTATTATCCGGTGTCGCAATATTGGGTGCGTATTCCACACTGCCGCTATCAACAATGGAAATCAAGGCTGCACTTGCACTGAGTGAGCTCAGCGCTAAAAGCGCTGCCGCTGCGTATTTAATAAGTTTCATGAGTGATCGTCCTTTATTTGTTACAAATGAGTGATTTAAAAGTAGCCTAAGCTGCACAGAGTTTTAGCACTATCTGTGCCATCTGTATTTTTCATATAAAAATCAATTGGTTATTGTATTTTTTGGGAGGTGCTGATTTGTGTTGTGTAAAGTTTACCGACTGGCTTTTGTGATGAGGTAGACATAAATGACTCTTTAGGTTGATCAAAGCGCGATCATCTATTTGCGTGTATGGGGTATTACTTGTTGTAAGCACCGTTTTAATAGGGGAGCAGCATGGGGCTCTGCATAGCGGTAGATCAGATATGAGAATAACAGTATAAGAGTGGTGGTTATTAAGATGGCTAGTGCTTCACCAGTAGCAGGGCTCAGTGTATCTATAAATAATTTTCCTGCTCGATTGTGCAATAGATACAGTGGGTAGGTTATACCTCCGAGCAGGGTATAAATGGGGTTGAAGGCAATATTCAATTTGTGGAGTGCAATAACAAGAAACAAACAGTGGAAAATAAATATCAGGATACCGGCAATCGTCCATGATATTGAGTTGCTATTGGCCATAAAGTCGCTGGCTTGGTGATAGCCTTGGTAGGTGCAGAGCAAGGTTGATAAGACCAAAGCGACATTGGTGATTACTGAGTGTTTCTTTTTCCAAATAAGATATAGGCATACACCGGAGATGAAGTAGCAGGAGTTGCCCGGGCTAATAAACCATCCCATTTTTTCAGGATGACCACTAAATAGATAAGACAGGGTTGTGATTATCCAGAGTGGCAGCCACAGGTGATAAAAGTGAAAGAGGCGTAGCGCCATCAGTAAAAAGATGCAGAAGTAAAATTTTAGCTCTACCTGTAAGGTCCAATAGACTCCGTCTATGTTGGTGATTCCGAGGTAGTCATTGAGCATTGTGAGGTTGGCAAGTACTTGCAGTGCACTCGGTTTTGTTGGGGCCAGACACCAAATGACAGATGATGTGAACAGTACGGCTATCCAGAAGGCGGGGTATAACCGGGTCGCACGTGAAATGAGGAATTGTAGCGGAGAGCGCTGCTCGGCGGATGAGGCGATCACGAAACCGCTGATCATGAAGAACAGGGGGACGCCTAAATAACCAAACTGCGCAATCCCAGCTAGCTGTGGGTAGCTGGGATTTGAGGTGCCAAGGTAGTGATAAGCCACAACGGCGAGAGCAGCGATAAATCTGAGTAAGTCGAGCGCCTGTAGCCTCATAAAATGTCCTTTGACTGATGGCGGCGCTGATTATGTAATAGAAGTTGCTCCTACGGCCAGTGTTGTAATTTTATTGTGGTGTCAGTTGTATAAATCGACTGTAGAGTCCATTCGTGTCAAAGACTGCGATTTGGAAAATAGTGTCTTTTGTTATGTCGTCCCTTTCGTAATGAGTGATGTTGTTGTTCATGATGACCTCTTGTAAGTACACGGTGCTATTGGATGGCCTGTAGCGTATTTCGTAACCACCGATTTCATGTAGTTCGAGATACTCACCATTTTCTCGAATAGATGGTGTAGTCCACTCTATGCGTACACTGTTCTTGCTGCTTGTAGAACTCGCGGTGCTTGAGCCTGTGCTACTACTTTGATTAGCAATACTGCTACTTGAGTTGTGTGATGGACTGCTAATTGATGACTGAGAACTACTGTTAGTGCTTATTTTGCTGGAGGAGCTACTGGCGCTACCGCTTGTTGTATTGGTTGTTTTTGCGATTAAAGCATCCGAAAAATTGGACCTATTACCCGCGATATCAATGGCTCTTACGGTGTATGTGTAATAAGTATTCGCTTTTAGGCCTGTATCTTCAAAGCTACGCTTCTGGGCGGTGCTGGTGCCTATAGTGATGCCATTGCGCCGCACTTCATAACGCGATAAACCCACATCATCCGTTGCGGCGCCCCAGCTGATTACTACGCCATCACTCGAGATAATATCTAGCTGTAAAGCTTTGGGTGCACTAGGAGGTAAGTCGACATAGTCTTGATTATCTTCTATGGGGGGCGGGTCATAATCATCCATGTCCGTCTTTTGGTCGTCCCTGCTTGAGATTGAGCTGCTTGACAAGCTCGACGATGAACTTACCAGCGAAGCGCTGCTTTTCGCTATCGACGACGTGCTACTGGAAGAGCTACTGGATTGTGTGCTGGTTGCCGCTGATGATGAGGTGGCAGTTACAGGTGTGGAGCTCGGTTGGGTGATGGCTGTGCTGCTGCCTGTTGGGCTGTCGCTTTCGGAGCCACCACCGCCGCAGCCGGTGAGGATGATTGCCAGTGAGCTGATGAGCAAGAGTGAGTGAATAGGGTGTTTCTTGGAGCCAAATATCATTGTAACTACCTAAAAAAGCATGGAGTTTGCCGGAATAAGAGGAGATGGTTGCTGTGCGGACGATCCTGCTGCGTGGCGACCTTATGGTGACGCATTACATTTAGCAGGATACCTGTGGTGCCACGGGCTTATGCCTTTATTTTTTTTCAATAAGCGATGGGGTCGAGCTGAATTGTGATATTTAGTTCTGCGATCGGTGTGCATTTCTATTCCATATTGTTATATGTGACTTGTCCTTGAGAATTCACTATTCGCCGCTGAGATCGGCATCGCCAAAGGGTGGTGTGGCGATGATATTCATATCGTACTTTTTGATAAGGTCATAAAACGTCGGGCGTGTGATCCCCAGTAGTTTGGCGGCGGCGGAGATGTTGTTGTCGGTCATACTCAGGGCGCGCAATATGGCGCCACGCTCCGCTTCCTGGCGCACATGGCGCAGGTTGAGGGAGAGCTCGCCTGCTTCGGCCAAGCCCAGATCTTCCCGGGTGACATATTTGCCATCGGCCATGATAACGGCGCGTTTTACTTTGTTTTCCATCTCGCGGATGTTGCCGGGCCAGTTGTAGTTTTCGATGGCGGCAATGGCATCGGGGGTGAAGCCGGTGACATTTTGGCCGTGTTCTTTGGCGAATTTGAGTTTGAAGTGGCGTGCCAGCAGCACTTTGTCGCCCATCCGGTTGCGCAGGGGCGGGATATTCACTGTCATTTCGCAGATGCGATAAAACAGGTCTTCGCGGAAACTCCCCTCGCGTACCATGGCTTCCAAATCCTTGTTGGTGGCGCAGATGACCCGGACATCCACGGGGATTTCGCTGCGGCCGCCCACTCGCTCTATCACCCGCTCCTGCAAAAAGCGCAGCAGTTTAGCTTGCAGGTTGAGCGGCATATCGCCAATTTCATCGAGGAAGAGGGTGCCTTCATTGGCGGTTTCCACCTTGCCCAGTGTGGTTTTATTGGCGCCGGTGAAGGCGCCTTTTTCGTAGCCAAAGAGCTCGCTTTCAATGAGGTTTTCGGGCACGGCCGCGCAGTTGATGGCGACAAAACGCTTGCTCTTGCGCGGGCTGAGTTGATGGATAGCTCGCGCCAGTACTTCTTTGCCTGTGCCGCTTTCTCCCAGCAATGTGCAGGTGACGGTTGTTGGCGATATTTTTTCCAGTTGGCGACAAATTTTGAGTAACTGAGGATCGTTGGTGATGAGACCTTCCAGCGGTTCCTGTTGGGAGAGGTGCAAGCGGCGGTTGTAGTCTTCCAGTTCGAAGATGTGAAAGGCGCGCTGCACAATCAGGTCCAGGGTGTTTGGGTCTACCGGCTTTTGATAGAAATCGTAGGCGCCCATGGCGACGGCGCGCAGGGCGTTGTCGCGGTCGGTTTTGCCCGTCATTACAATAATTTTGGTGTTGGGCGAAAGGCGCAGTATGTCTTGTATGCACTTGAAGCCTTCATCGACACCGTCTTCATCCGGCGGGAGTCCAAGATCCTGGATGACAACCGCCGCTTCATGCTGGCGCATGGCGGCAATGGCATCCTGGCGGTTGTCGGCAACAACCGTTTCGTATTGGTCAAAGTGCCAGCGCAATTGGCTTTGCAAGCCAGCGTCGTCTTCGACAATCAGCAGAATGGGTTTGGTGGCAGTTGTTTTGCTCATGCGGTCCCGTTAATCCTTGTTCAGTGGGAGAGTCATGGTGATGGTGGTGCCTTCGCCCGGTTCACTGGCAACATTGAGTGTGCCACCCAGTTCACTGATGTATTCGCGCGACAGGTAAACCCCGATCCCCATACCTTTGCCGGATTTGGTGGTTTCAAACGGTTTGAATAAGCGGTTGTGGATAAAATCCCAATCCATACCTGAGCCATTGTCTTCAATAATCACCGTGGCCCAGTCGTTATTGACGCGCAGTGTAACATGAACCCGTCCGTCGTCCGGCGTGGCCTCCAGCGCATTTTTGATGAAGTTGGTGATGGTCATCACTAAACGCACCTGATCGGCGTTGAGGGTACGTTCGGTGGGCTCGATATCGGCGTTGAGCTTGGTGGTATTGCGCTGGCACTCGCTTACCGCTTGATTGACTACCTCCAGAATCGACAGGCGTTTGACCAGATCCGATTCATCGCGGCGCAGCTTTTTGAGCAGGTTGTTCATGCGGTCCACGGAGTTGCTGATGGTTTTAATGGCATCTTCAAAAAACGCGGGGTTGTCCTTGTGCTTCTCGGCGTTGCGTACCACCAGCGCCTGTTGGGCGATGAGGTTGTTCAGGTCGTGGATAATAAAGGCGACGAGTTTGTTGTAGGTATCAAACTGGCGGCCTTCAACGAGTTGTTCAGCTTGTTGGTGGCGTTTGAGATAGCTGCCAATTTGTCGCCCCATGGTTTTGAGCAGGTCCAGATCTTCCCAGGTGAGGCTTTGGTCGCCTGCCGGTTTGGTGAGTGCCATAAAGCCAACCAGCTCCTCGCCCACAATCAGTGGAAACAGCAGCCAGAGGTTGGGAATATTGTGCGCCCAATGTGGCAGCAACTCATTGTGCTGGCTAAGGGCTTTGTTGTCGCCACTGTCGGGGATGAATACCCATTCGGCATCGATAAAGGCGCGACAAAAAGGGCTGTTTACCGGCTCTTCTTGCAGGGTTACGTGGTTGGGGAGGTTGGTGCGATAGACCGGCTCGTAAAACCCCTGTTTGATCAGCCAAATGGCGCCACCGGGCGCTTTGGTGGTGGAGGCGACGGCGTAGAAGGCGCGCTGGTTGACTTCACTGGCCTCGGCGGGCTGGGCCAGATAATTAATCAGCCGCAGCCACTCATTGCGATAGTCGTATTTGTAGCGAAACAGGTGTTTGTTGATCAGTACCGATAGCTTCATGCGGATGCGGCTGGAAATAAAGACCGTCGCAATCAGCAGGACAGCACCAACTAATAACAAACTGTAGAAAACCGTTCCCCAATTGCCACCGTATAAACGGACATAGTAACCACCGAGTGACAGCACCGTGATCAAAATGCCGACTCCTACCAGCGAGGTGGTGTAAAAGGCGATAGGACGCGACAAATTAAAGTTGGCTGGGCGATCACTGCGCTGCAGCAGCAGAATGCCGCCCAGTGCCATAAACAGGCAGGTGGCGAGTGAGACGGCGGCGCGCGATTGCCAGAGCATGGGGTCCAGGCCTTTGAAAATCAGCGCGTGGGTAAACAGGTAAATGTCGTAGAGGAAGATGGCGGCAAGGTTCATGCACAGGAGTTTGATCTGGCGATCATTTTCCGCAGCGAAGCGATAGAGTTGCTCCACACTCACCAGCGCAATCACCGCTAGCCCCAGTGCAAACCAGACGGACAAACCGGCCTGGTTCATGTTGGGAATAAAGAGCATCACAATCGCCAGCGCGGTAATGGGCCAACCGCCACTGAACAGTAATTGCAGGCTGGCCGGTAATTGGCGGCGATGGCTGTTATGCCTGAGGCATAGCCAGATGCAGAATACCCAGGCATTAAAATGCAGGTATTCAAAAATGATCAGTAAATACAGTGGGATCTTGTAGCCGGAGAACGACAGGGCGATCACACCCAAATGGATTGTATGCAGCAGTGCTGCCCACAGGAAAATCCAGGTTTTCTGGCCGCGCAAGAGCTGGAACAAGTAGGTGCCGGTAAGCAGGGCAGCGACAACGGCAGCACTAAAATAGGCGACAAAGGTGACGCTGTTATATTCCATCTTGGGCGAAATCCAGAAGTGGGTAATAAGTGGCAGGTATAAGTCTTGGCAATAAGCATAACAGTTGCCACTGGCAGATAGAATCATCGCTCCGGGCGGTTGATTTTAAGATCAAATACTACCATCGCCTGTGTGGGTATTTGCCGCTATAATGCGCGCCGACGATTAACCCGCCCCAAGCTCGGGGGCAGATTATACTTGGGCTTTACTGGAGCAAATCCAGCCGCCTTTATACTAACGAGGAAAACGCCGTGATCCAGATGAAAAAGTTGTTCGGAGTACTGTTTGTTGCAGGTTTGGTCGCGGCGTCTGCCGTTGCCAACAGTGAAGATGACATCAAGGCGCGTCTCGCTCCGGTAGGTAGTACCTGTATGTCCGGTGAGGCCTGTGCGGCCGCGCCAGCCCCTGTGGCCGCCGCAGGTCCCAAATCCGGTAAGGAGGTGTACAGCAGCTTTTGTACTACCTGTCACTCTGCCGGGGTAATGGGCGCGCCCAAATCAGGTAACTCGGCCGACTGGGCGCCACGTATCGGCAAGGGCATTGAAACCCTGTATACCCATGCCATTGGTGGCTTTAACGCTATGCCTCCCAGAGGTATGTGCGCCGCCTGTTCCGATGATGAAATCAAAGGTGCTGTGGATTACATGGTTGAAAACAGCAAGTAATTTGCCTGCCAGCTAAATCCGTTTCACCCAAAAATAAACCCTCGCCATGGTCTGCATGGCGAGGGTTTATTGTTTATGGCTACTGTTGATGGCGTCTCCCATCCGTGGGAGTGCCGTTTTGATTAGAAGTTGGCTTTGACGATCAATGCCGCGCGGCGGTCATTCACAAACCATGAACGGCCCGCTTCCGCACCTTGTCCATCAAGGATCATGATGGTTTTGGTTTGGGTATTGGCGATATTGGTCAATTGCAAACCAACAGTCACATTCTCATTGACGTTGTAAAACGCTGAGCCATCAAGGAAGCCTGAATCGTCGTTCCAGAGTGGATACTTACTGATGACGTCGCGTGTTGTCAGCAAGTACTTGGAGCGCCAGTTGTAAGCCAGGCGCAATGACCAGTCATTTTTGTCGTACATGGCGACAATGTTGAAGGTGTCTTTGGATTGGCCTTGCAGTGGCACTTTATCAAAGTCGACGCGCGCGCCTGTATCTGTGGCGGTACCGGCAAAACCATCGGAGCTGCCATCACCGCCATTGGGTACACCGCTGGCATCGATATAGGTGTAGTTCATCTGCAAACCTAAACCGTCCCATGGGGCGGGCAGCATGTCGTAGAACTGCTGATAGGCAATTTCAAAGCCTTGCATGGTGCCATCGCCGCCGTTGCGGGTGCCTTCCACTTCAACCGTTTGGGTAACGCCTGTCACCGGGTTGGTGAAGTCACGTGCAAAACTGCCGAATACAAAGAAGTTGCTCAGATCTTTGTAAAACAGAGTAGTGGTGAGTGATCCAACACGGGCGAAATACCATTCAAGCGAGGCATCAAATTGCGTGGATTCCATGGGCTTCAGGCCGGGATTGCCTGAGCTGCCACGCCATCCTGCTACGCTCGCCCCCAAAATACCGCTGCTGCTGGCGCCAGGGTTGGCTGGATCAACTTCCGGTTGCACGACTGTTACTGACAATGGATCGAGGTTGGCCTGATTTTTCACCGCTTCCATATCGGGCAGGGCGATGGCTTTGGCGACGGCAAAGCGTGAAATCAGGTCGTCGGTCAGCTCTACCTTGAGGTTCAGGCTGGGCAGGGTGGTTGAATAGGTCGTGTCAGCATTTTGTACGGTGAACGCATTGTTACCGAAGCCGCGCTCGTTGTTGCTCAGGAAGTTGTTCGGGTCGCTCGCCCAGCGTGATTCAGGCATGGCCATCAATGCTGTGCGTGCTGCTGCCAGGTCGGCATAGCCGCCTTGATCGTAAAGTGCCTGGCTGGCTTGGGTGGCCCAAGCATCCACAGCACCGGCAGTCAGTGGCAGGTTGATTCCTTCGGGCACGGCAAAATCCGGCAGCAGATCAGGGTATTGGACCGAGCCGAGTGCATCGCGCTCCAAGCGGACATAACGCAAGCCCAGATTACCGCTGAAACGCAGCGCGTAGTCGTCAGAGCCAAAATCCACCTTCACATAGGCGGCATCGTTGGTTTCGGTGGTGACAAATACTTCAGACGGAGTGAAGTAGTTAGTGGTGCCAGCGCGCTTGTTGGCGGGCACAAAGGAGCCTGCATCGGCCAGCAACTGGCGACCATTAACAACGTCCTTAACCAGTGATGGTGAAGCATGAAGCATGTTGTTACCGGGAATGGTCAATACGCCACCGCGATGGAAGTCGCTCCAATCCACGGAGCTGTATGACTGGTCAGCCACTTTTTCCAGGTCTGCCCAGTAGATGTCGGACTGCCAGCGTGGCCCGAGCGAGCCCCAGTTATAAACGGAGTAACGTACGGTTTGTTCACGTTCGGCGTGGCGAACACCGCCGGTGATAGCCGTGATAAAACTGTCATCCAGTGAGTGTTTAACATCAATGCGGCCTGCCAGCGAGTCGCCTTCGGAGCGCTCGTAGTGATCCATCGCCGCCTGCCAGAAATAGGAGGTAGGGTCCTGGAAGTAGTTAGCATCACCTGCTGGATCATCGGAGAAGCCGGGGAAGCCCTCACTGTAGATATCCGGGTTGGCCGTACGGAAACCGTTCCAAGGTTCGATCAGGGTCAGCGATGGGGTGCTGCCACGGGTGTCGTAATCCTGCATCGCGTGGGTCGCGAGCATGATGGTCACGTCATCGTCTTTGGTTTCGGCATCGATGTATTGCAGGTCGAGGCTGTATTCCCAGTTATCGTTGGGGGTGAATTTCAGGTTAAAGGCGTAGTCATCCACCAGGGTGCGAGTGCTTTTCACACGGGTATCCGTGGAAAAGATATGGCCCCATTGCGGGATATTTACCGGATCATCGCCCCAGGCGCGTGGAATGCGATTGGTATTGCCGTCAGCGGCGCGCCAGCCGTCGGAATCAACCAGAGTACCGGCGGTGAAAATGCCTTTGTCGTTGAACTCTAATTGGGTGCCTTCCAATGCGCGGGTGCGGCGAATGTCTTGCTCTGCGTTTTCATCGTAATAGCCGCCCTGGTATTTGATGGCATATTCGGTCCAGGACAAGGTGGCATCCGAACGCATAAATTGCAGGGTGCTGACCAGCGTATTGTCGCTGTTTTGCCATTGCAGGGCTGCCGCGTAACCCTGGCGGTCACGCTCGTCTTTTTTCATCAGGGCGTTGGAGCCATTTGGCATCCACACAGTGCCATCGCCCACACCGACAAAACGCTCGGCACCGGCCAATTCCGCCGCATCGTATTTTACGTAGGCGTCACTCTGGATACCGTTTGACAGGCCAGTGAGTGAGGAGTCAGCCACATTGAGCAACAAGCCAAATTCCCCGGCACTGGTGTCCCAGCGGTCGCTGTAGAGTGCCGACAGGGTTGGGGTCCATTCTTCGGCCATATCACCGTAGGAGTAGTCGGCAGAGACAGCCACGATACGGCCGCTGGAATCAAATGGCTTGCGTGTACGCAGGCTGACTGTACCGCCAATCCCGCCTTCAATCATGTCGGCGGTCTGGTTTTTGTAGATATCCACTCCGCCCATCAATTCTGGCGGTACATCCTGGAAGCTCAAGCCGCGACCGGAGTTGGCGGTGAAGGAATCGCGGCCGTTAAATTCCGAGCGGGTAGCGTTCATACCGCGAATCACCGCAGCGGAACCTTCCACACTGAAGTGGTCCGGGTCGTTGGCTGAAGCAAAACGCTCAATGGATACACCGGGAATCCGCTGCATGGCTTCCAGCACGCTGCGGTCGGGCAGGGAGCCTATGTCATTGGCGGAAATGGAATCGACCACGGTGTTGGCATTACGCTTGATGTCCTGGGCATTTTCCAGGTTGGCGCGTACACCGGTGACGACAATCTCTTCCAGGTTTCCATTGCTATCGGTTTGTGCCATGACAGGCGCGGTCAGCGCCATGATGCACAGTGTTAGCAGTGAGCGACGAAAGGCGGGTGTGGCTGTAGTGTTGTGGTGACCTTGCTGATTGTTATGGGGGAGCATAGCTAACCTCGTGTTTTCATTATTAGGTGTTTCTGATGGATGCACCTCCGGCAAAGAGGGCATTAGGCGCCATAATCAACCTCTCTGGCACAGGCGTCGCACCAGTTTGATCGGATAGCGCAAACTGGTGATTCATATATGAAAACGGGGATAGGTATGGCAGGTGTCAGTTTGCGCAGTGGGGCAAACTGGTGCGCGGCGGCACCGGGCGGAAGCGGTGCGGGTGGGCTAATCGAACAGGTTTAGCAGGTTTGCCAGGGTCTCCTCTCCCTTGGCCAGATTTTTCTCCGGGCTCTGTTCGCCAAAGCCCTCCCACTCCACATCATCGACGGGCAGCTCATCCAGAAAACGGCTGGGGGTGGTTTCGCTCATCTCGCCAAACTGTTTGCGTTTGCCGGCGAGGGTCATGGTCAGGGTGCGCTGGGCGCGGGTAATACCTACATAAGTGAGGCGGCGTTCTTCCTCGATATTGTTATCTTCAATACTGTTGCGATGGGGCAATAGTTCTTCTTCCATACCCACCATGAACACATGGGGGAACTCCAGCCCTTTGGAGGCGTGCAAGGTCATGAGCTGCACTTGATCGCTCAGGTCTTCCTCTTCCTGACGCTCCATCATGTCGCGCAGCACCAGTTTGGCGACGGCATCTTCAATGCGCGACTCTTCGCCCTCATCTTCATCGCTGCTGTTTTTGTCGATGGTTTTTTGCAGCGACTCGACCAGATAAAACACATTCTCCATGCGTTTTTCGGCAGCTTTACTGCTTGCCGAGTTCTGGTGCAACCAGCCCTCGTAGTCTATGTCGTTGAGCATCTCGCGGATGGCATCCACCGGCCTGTCGCCCCCGCAGTTGCGTGTCACTTGTTTGATCCAGTGCGCAAATCGCTGTAATCGCTCCAGATTTTTTTCAGGAATGCGACTTTGTAGGCCAAGTTCATCCAGCGCCGCAAATAAACTGATGTGGCGTTCACTGGCGTAACCACCCAGCGCCTCAAGGGTACTGGTGCCGATTTGGCGGCGCGGGGTGTTAATGATGCGCAAAAAGGCATTGTCGTCATCGGGGTTAACAATGAGGCGCAAATAGGCCATTACATCCTTGATTTCCGTTTTGGCAAAAAAAGATGAGCCGCCGCTGATCTTGTAGGGAATCTGGTGCTGTTGCAGCTTCATTTCCAGCAGGCGCGCCTGATGGTTGCCGCGATAGAGAATGGCGAAGTCGCGAAATTTGTATTGCTTGCGCAGCCGCTGGGTGAGTATCTCCGTGGCGACACGCTCGGCTTCGGCATCCTCATTTTTGCAGCGCAGCACCCGGATGGGATCGCCAAGGCCCATTTCACTCCACAGCGCCTTGTCAAAGTCATGGGGGTTGTTGGCGATCAAATGGTTGGCGACGCGCAGAATACGGCTGGTGGAGCGATAGTTTTGCTCCAGTTTGATTACCCGCAAGCTGGGGTAATCCTGCTTTAACAGTGACATGTTTTCCGGGCGCGCACCGCGCCAGGCATAAATGGACTGATCGTCGTCGCCCACCACCGTGAGCGCGCCGCGATTGCCCACAATCAACTGCACTAAGAGGTATTGGCTGGAGTTGGTGTCTTGGTATTCATCCACCAAAAGATAGCGAATCTTGCGCTGCCAACGCTGTAAGACCTCGGCGTTGGTTTGGAACAATTCCACAGGAATAAGGATCAAATCATCAAAGTCCACGGCGTTATAGGCGCGCAGGGCTTGGTTGTAGCGCTGGTAAATCAGTGCGATGGCCTGTTCACCCGGGCTCTGGGCCACACTCAGTGCCCGTGCCGGAATGATCAGGTCGTTTTTCCAGTTGGAAATCTGGTGCTGCACCAGATCCAGATGGTCGCTGTCCAGGTCGCCATCTTTCATCATCAGGTCTTTGAGCAGGGAGCGCGCATCTTCGGAATCGAAGATGGAAAAACCGGGTTTAAACCCGAGGCTTTTGTGTTCGCGGCGAATGATATTCAAGCCGAGGTTGTGAAAGGTCGACACGGTTAAACCGCGTGAGGCGCTGCCTTTCACCAATTTACTGGCGCGCTCTTTCATTTCCCGCGCTGCCTTGTTGGTAAAGGTGAGGGCGGCAATATGGCGTGCAGGTATATCGCACTGCTCAATCAGGTAGGCGATTTTGCGGGTGATCACACTGGTTTTGCCGCTACCGGCTCCCGCCAGAACCAGACAGGGGCCATCAATATAGAGCACGGCTTCTTTTTGGCGCGGGTTGAGTTGGGTCACGGGTCATGCCTGGGTCAAATGGGGGAGCATTCTAACAAGCTCCCCCCGGCTTGTAATGCAGATTGCGCCTGTTTGCGGCGCCCGGTTGGCGCTATAACTGCATGGGCGATTTGTCAGGATTATGGTGTTTTTTTGTTATAGGCAGGCCGTTTAGTTTGCCTGGGTGCGCTGTTACCATTGAGTCGATTGGTTCATGCGTGAAGCAAGTGGTAAGGGATAGAGTTCCATGGACAACAAGATCAACATTTTATTTGTCGACCGTGAACAGGGTGAATACCTGCTCATTGCCGAAATTTTGTCACATATCCGGCAAGTCAGTTACGAGTTGGTCTGGTGCGATCAGCTCGATTTGGCGCTGCCCAAAATTCTCTCCCAGCAATTTGACGTGGTGTTGCTCGATTACTATTGGGGCGAGGAAAGCGCGCGCGATCTGCTCAATGCGGCGCGGGTGCAAGCCTGCCAAACCCCGATTGTGGTCATGACCGATGAGATGGAAACCGAAGTAGACCGCGAGGCGATCCGCGCCGGGGCGGCGGATTACCTGATCAAAGGTCAAATTGATCACCTGCTGCTGGAGCGCGCGCTGCGCTATGCCATCGAGCGCAAACAAACCGAGCAGCACCTCACCCGTCTCGCCCATTACGACTCGCTCACCGACATTCCCAATCGCATCCTGTTTCGCGATCGGCTGGAGCACGCTGTGCATTTGGCCGAGCGCGACCACACCAGCTTTACCCTGATGTTTATCGACCTCAACGGCTTCAAGCAGGTCAACGACAATTTTGGCCACGATGCGGGCGATGCGATTATTCGCATCTGCGCCGAACGTTTGAATGCCTGCCTGCGTCGCAGCGATTCGGTAGCGCGCATGGGTGGCGATGAATTCACCCTGCTGTTGCAAAACATCGCCAACAGCACTGATGTCGCCCACATCGCGCAAAAAGTGATTGATTCCATCCAGCAGCCCGCGGATATCAACGGCCACGAAGTGGTGGTGGGCTGCAGTATCGGTATCGCCATCTACCCCGAAGCCGGGCGCGATGCCGATACCCTGCTCAAACACGCCGATATGGCGATGTACAAAGCCAAGCAACTGTCGGGCAGCAACTACCGCTTCTTTACTGAAATGATGAATCAGGATGTGCGCCGCCAGCTGCGCCAAGAGGCGGATCTGCGTGCGGCCTTGCGCTACCAACAATTTGTCCTGCACTACAGCCCGCGTATCGATATGGCGACCGGCAAAGTGGTCGCGCTGGAAGCCCAACTGCGCTGGGATAAACCCGGCGTTGGGCTGCTCAACCCCAGCGAGTTCATCGCTACCGCCGAAGAAAGTGGCGTTATTACCGCGATTGGCTACTGGGTACTGCGTCAGGCCTGTCACGACATTAAATTGTTACAAGGTTTTTGGGATGAGCAGTTGATGATGTCGATCCACCTGTCCATGCGCCAATTCAAAGACGAGAACCTGGTGCACGAAGTCGCGCGGATT
>JACCDS010520707.1_pt1 | contig 26710 bp, 18 predicted proteins | sample 7446441 | NCBI WGS metagenome assembly JACCDS01 (sample SAMN15323445, study PRJNA562643) | freshwater metagenome | isolation source: river surface water | place: USA:Blue River Watershed | collected 2017-08-17 | reverse complement strand
GTCTTTTATCCCCAGGCTTGTAGTGCGGGTAGCTGGGCATGGTCGCCACCCAGAGTCTTCCTTTGTTGTCAAAGGAGATTTGCACGGGATTGGCTAGGTCTGGAAACTCTTTTTCGGAGGCGAATAAGTCTATTTTATATCCTTCGGGAACCTTCATGGTCTTCAACGCATCTTCTCCATACAAGTAGGTTAGACTGCCATTGGCTTCCGGGTTGTAGTTGGTGGTCACTTCCGGTAGCGCTTTGGATTTTTAATCTCCAGCTTGCAGGTCCCTTACTTCACCTTGGTTTGCCTCCCAGATGGCGGTGTACCGAATGGCGGTCATCTGTCGGATTTTTTCCAATTCAAAGGGATAGTTGTCCGGGCCAAAAGGATCGTAGCGTCTGCCAAAGACATGGACTCCATTCGGGATTTTGTAATCGTTGTTCCAAAACCAGTTTTTCTCCAGTACGGCCTTTTCAATCAGGTCTTTGTTGGCTTCCGCTTTTGGCGATGCCTTCCCAAAAACCTTGTCTGCAAGCAGAACCGCTAGTTTATCATACCCTTGTTCGGTAAGCTGGCTGCCATCGATGGTCAAGGGTTCGTCGGTAGCAGCGTACCATTTTTTACTTGGGGTGAAGGCGTCCACAAAGACCACTTGGTGCTTTTTGGCCATCTCTTCCATGGCTTCGGTATAAAGGAGTAGGTTTTCGTTTTCTAGTTTTCCATTGGGAACATCCTTGATCTCTGAAAGGTCCTCAAAAGCAATGGGAGACACGAGGGCAAGTTGCGGAGCTGCCTTCCCGTTGTAGCGCTGAGCTTTGGAATGCAGGATCCATGCTTCTAATTCTTGTTTGAAGTTTTCAAGCTTTTCCGGGCCTTGAAAAGATTCATTAAATCCGAAAAACCCAATCACCACATCTGCTTGCAGTCGGGTTAACCACTGGTCGGGCTTTTCAAGAAATCCTTCGGACCCAGAGTTGGTGGCGTATTCGTCTTGGAATTGTTCCGCTCCAGGAAACGCCCAGGGATCGTTTGTACCTGATCGAGGTCGGAATCCCGGGGTATCGCCAGGATCACAGAGGTTGCGAATGAAAAGGGTGCTGTCTGGATAGCGCAGGTGAAGTTCTGTCTCCAAACCACCGTATTCCATCATTCGAGAACCTAGATTATTCCCTACAAGGGCTATTCGAGTTCCTTTTGTCAGTTTTAAAGATTTTTCAGGGGTACAACTTGAAAAAATTAAAGCAAGGACAATAAAAGTTGAGAAGAGGGTTTGGGTCGAAATCAAATTTTTCATATAGGCCGTATTCAATAAGTCTTAATTATAATCAGAATGACTACAATATTCAATGCTTTTTATTTAGGGTTATCTTTTTCACGCTATTTTTTATCCATAAAGTGTAAAATGTAGGAAATAGAGTCCTTTTAGTTGTCTGCTTAAATATAGTGTATACTATAGATAGAATTAAAAATAAGCACGAACAAGATTGATAAAATGAGTAGGTATATCCTGTAGTGTCCTGCTTGTTATCTGTTGATTTTCTGAATTTTATACAGGATTCTACAGGATGGATACTTTTTTATTATTCAAGAGATTAGACATGAAGTATATTTTAACTTAAACCCATAATTATGAATAACCAATATCTATCTAGGATAAAAATCCAGTTTGTTGGATTTTTATTGCTTATGTTATGCATAAGCCAACTTAGTTTTGGACAAGTCCAAAAAGTCAGGGGGGTGATTACCTCTGAGAACGAACCAGTGCCTGGGGCTCTGGTAATGATCAAGGGTACTCAGCAAGGATCAGTTACGGACAATAACGGTAACTTTTCTATTGACGCTTCGGCGGGAGATATCTTGGTAGTGAGTTTTATAGGTTACAATTCCAAAGAAGTGGCTGTGGTAGCAGGACAAACTACCTACAATGTGTCCCTGGAATTATCCACCTCGGACCTCAATGAGGTAGTAGTAGTTGGATACGGTAGCCAGATCAAAAAAGAGGTTACTGGTGCGATTCAATCTATAGGGGGTGCAGAACTTCGTGACATGCCGGTATCTACTGTTGCGCAAAAGCTTCAAGGTAGATTAGCTGGGGTACAGATCAACCAAACTACAGGTCAGCCAGGCCGTGGAATGCAGGTTAGAATTAGAGGGCAGCTTTCAGTTTCTGGAGGTAGTGAGCCCTTGTATGTTGTGGATGGATTTCCAATTACAGGAGATATCAACTCCATCAACCCCGACGAGATTGATGACATCTCAGTATTGAAAGATGCAGCTTCAACTTCACTTTATGGTTCTAGAGCAGCAAATGGTGTTGTTTTGATTACTACTAAGCGAGGAAAGTCAGGGCAAACCAATGTCAACCTAAATGTTTTTACAGGTTTCCAGAAAGTTCCGATGAGAGGTCGTCTTGAGATGATGAATGCAGAGGAATTTGCCCAGTTCAAAAAAGAATATTACGAGGATGCGGCAAGACCTGTTCCTTCGGTTTTTCAAAACCCTGCTCAGTATAGAGACAAAAATAACGATTGGTACGATGCGCTTTTGCAGACAGCTCCCATATCGAGTTACAACTTAACCCTTACTTCCAATAAAGACCGGTTGAATACTTCTGCAGTGGTGGGTATTTTTGATCAAACGGGGGTTGTGGTAAATACAGACTTTAAGAGATTTTCCCTTCGTTTAAATACGGATTATCAGCTTTCTGATAAAATCAATATTGGGGTGAATGTTGCGCCAAACTATGTGTTTGATAACACCCCTCGTTCGGATGGAGATAGAGGACAGGGTATTATTTTCAACGCCCTTCACACTTGGCCGGTCATGCCAATCAAAGACGAGAAAGGGGAATTAACCTTGTTTAATCGTTTCCCTGCTGAGACAGGAAATATTTTCGCCTATCCAAACTGGGTTAGATCAGCTCAAGAATTGACCAACGAGACCACTCGATTGAATTTATTAGCTACATCTTATGTGGAATGGAAACCGATCAAGAATTTTTCTTTCAAATCCACTTTTAATGTTGAATTGAATAATTCAAGGTTCTTCTTCTCAAATCCTTCAACTGCTACTTCAGCTATCAACCAAGCGATACCTACGGTGGCTTCTTCAATTCGTGAAACCAACAATAATCTCTCCTGGTTGAATGAGAATATAGCAACTTACAGAAATACTATTAACGATCATGCATTTGAAGCATTGGCAGGTTTTTCAAACCAGAGATTCAGACTAGATCAGTATAGAATTCAAGCGGATACCTATGCGGATGACCGCATCTTGACATCTCAAGCTGCCGTAAATATTAACCGTGGAGGAACCTTTAATGCGGTACAGGAATGGAGTTTAACTTCAGTGTTCTCCAGATTTACCTACAGCTACAAAGGGAAGTATTTGTTTACCGCATCTGCAAGAGGTGATGGATCATCCCGATTTGGAGTAAATAACCGATGGGGTATTTTCCCTTCTACTTCTGTGGGATGGGTGCTTTCTGACGAGGAATTCTTGAAAGAAAATCCAACCATTTCCTATGCAAAGCTAAGATCAAGCTATGGTATTACTGGAAACAATAACATTGGTAACTATACCCAATATGCCTTGATTAACAATACTGTCAATGTTGCCTTTGGCAATACACTTACTCCAGGTGCAGCAGTAACTTCCTTGGACAATCCTAATTTGGGATGGGAAACTACTGCACAATTTGATGCGGGTTTTGACTTAGGATTTCTAGACGACAGAATCACCTTCAATTACGATTACTTCGTTAAAAATACGACTAATCTACTCTATGCTGTTCAAATTCCTCAGGAATCAGGTTTTACTAACTTCAACGATAACATTGGTGAAATCAAATTCTGGGGTCATGAATTCCAAATCAATGCGATGCCTACTAAAGGGGCATTTCGTTGGACGGTAAATGCCAACCTTTCGTTTAACCGAAATAAGGTATTGGCATTGGCAGATGGCATAGATAGAGTCTATGGTTCTTTCCACATTACTCAAGTTGGTCAACCCTTTGCGCAGTTTTATGGGCTTCAAAAATTGGGTAATTATGCCAACCCTGAGGATTTAGCAAAATCGCCAATAATCCCTGGTAGATCTACAGTAGGTAGTATCAAACTTGCAGATATCAATAAGGACGGTGTGATTACCTTCGGTGGTGACCGTGATGACAGAACCATTATTGGTAACCCGTTCCCTGATTTTAGCTACGGAATCACAAATAATTTCAATTGGAAAAATTGGGACATGAGCATTGTAGGTTCAGGCTCTCAAGGACAGGATCTTTACATGAGACACCTTTATTCCTTGGCCAACTTGGATGGAGTGTTCAATATGGTGAGAAAAGCTACGGATCGCTTTAGATCGCCTTCTGATCCTGGAGAGGGAATTTTTGGTACCACTGTGGGTGGAGGTAACGTGACTGGTATTGAACGAGATTGGCCAAACAGCAATTTTGTTTGGGATGCCTCCTTCTTTACGATCCGAAATATTACGTTGGGATATACTTTCACGAAGCTTCCAAAGGCCATTAGATCGGCAAGAATATATGCTTCAGCTCAGAATGTGCTCGTATTTACAAACTACTGGGGAGGTCAAAATCCTGAGGTAAGTATGCAAAGTAATGGTCTGGGAGATGGTGGAAACCTGAGCCCTGGGGTTGATTTGGGCCCATATCCTGTTCCACGTACCATCACTTTTGGTGCAAACATCAATTTTTAATCAGCGCTACCTATCAGATGTAGACTAACTAAATTGAACTAAACATGAAAAAATATAGCATAATACTTCTAGTCCTTTTGATGTCATTCACCAGTTGTGATGATTTTCTAACAGTTGTGCCAGAAACTCAGCTAAGCTCGGTGACTTACTTTAAGACAGAGAATGACTTCATTCAGGCAGTAAATGGTGCCTATGCACCGCTTAGAGCTTATTACAATGGTCCTGCTTGGACCTTAGGTGAGCTGCATTCAGACAATACCTTCTACATGCGAAATGTCTTGTTTGGTGCGGTTGAGAATACCGAGAATTTGGCAGACTTCTCTGTTCCGGTTAGTAATGGAACGACACCAAATACAAACGTTCTTGGAGCTTGGAGGGGACTTTACCTTGTGATTTCTCGAGCAAACCAGGTTTTGGATCCAATTGATGCCGTAGAATTCAATCAAGATTCCAAAAATAATGTAAAGGGTCAGGCGCTTTTCCTTCGTGCTTTTTCCTATTTCCACTTGGTGAGGTATTTTGGAAAAGTTCCATTGCACTTAAAGCCTATTCCCGGTAGAGAGGGATCTTCCCTTCCTTTATCTGAAGAAGCTGCTGTTTTTGATCAAATAATTAAAGACCTAGTAGCCGCGATACCCTTGCTCCCTCAGAAATCCACTCAACTTGCTGGTCGAGTAACTCAAGGAGCTGCAAGAACCCTGCTTGGAGACGTCTACATTTATCGTAAGAGATGGTCCGATGCAGAACAGGTTTTAGCCCCAGTAATTTCTTCTGGGCAGTATTCGCTGATGCCTAGCTATGCGATGGCGTTTTCTAAAAACTCTACCAATAAGAACAATTCTGAATCAGTATTTGAAGTACAGTTTCGCGAGGGGCCAGATGGTCTTCAAGGGACTTTCCTGTACCAACATTTACCGTATCCACTTTCAGTTGCTGAGGTAAGGTCCTTGTTTAACACAAGTAATCCTCAGCCGCTAGATGGTCAAGGAAATAATATCCCAACACCTGATATTATTGCTGCCTATGAAACAGGAGACACTCGTAAGGCTGCATCAATCATGACAATCACTGTATCAGGCAGGCCAGGGAATAATAAGATTACGCCGATTATTAAAAAGTTTCAAGACACCCATGCTCAACACAATAACCACGGGGTGAATTGGCCGGTCTATCGCTATGCTGAGGTTTTGCTTTTAGCAGCTGAGGCGCTTAATGAGCAAGGAAAATCAGGCGATGCCGTAGGTTTGTTAAATCAGGTTAGAACTCGAGCAGGTTTGGCAGCTACTACTGCGGCAGGTCAGGCACAAGTGAGAGAGGCAATCTTCAAAGAAAGAAGAGTTGAACTTGCTTTTGAAAATAAGAGATGGTTCGACATCATTCGAACTGATCGTATTCAGGAAATTATTGTGCCTTATGGAAAAAGAATTGTAGCCAATCCATTGGATTACTATTTCCCACCTATCCCTGGTGCAGTTCCAAGAAACAACGTATTTACAAACTTGAATAAATTCTTCCCTTATCCTGCAGCAGAATCGGAGATAAGCCCATACTTCTAATGCAATTCTATTAATTGAAATAGCCCAACATCTCCTTTTCCAGAAAAGTGAAGGTGTTGGGTTATTTTTCTTTACCAACTAGAAATAACTGAGATGAAAAATTCTTGATAAAAAGTAAATTGCTTTCATAAGTGGTTTTAATTACCCTTTATTATTTCTCATATTAGAGATTGTGAAATAGAATCAACTGTAAAACGTCTAATCCAAAATAATATGTTCCTCAAAAGCACTTTAAAAAATCTCCTGATTCTTGGGGTTGTCCTGGCGGCAGTATTCGCCTGTGGCAAAAAAGAAGAAATCCGGCAGCTTACTGGCAATCCTAAAATTGATAAGCTAAAGCTTCCAGATGGATTTGTTGCTGAATTGCTCTATAGTCCTGGAGAAAATGATCAGGGCTCTTGGGTGGCTATGACCTTTGATGACAAGGGCAGAATGATTACCTCGGATCAATACGGTTATTTGTACAGATTAGAATTACCCCCAATCGGATCTGATACTACGGTAAAACCCAAAGTTGAAAAACTAGTAGTAGGAAATGTAGCCGATTCTTTGGTGGGTATGGGCTATGCACAGGGATTGCTCTATGCCTTCAATTCCCTTTATGTAATGGTGAACCATAACCCCAATGAAAAATTCAGCCAGCCCACGGGGCTTTACCGAATTCAGGATTTGGATGGAGACGATCAGTTTGAATCCATTACCCAGATTCGCGAGCTGAAGGGACAGCAAGGAGAGCATGGCCCTCACTCCATGAAGGTCACACCAGATGGAAAGGGAATTTACTTGATTGCGGGTAACCATGTAGATGTACCTGAGATGAATTCCTACAGACTGCCAAGAGTATGGCAAGAGGACAACCTTTTTCCGCTAATCAAAGATCCAAGAGGACATGCCAATGACCGAATGGCACCAGGTGGATGGATTGCTCGAATTAATCCAGAGGGAACTGATTGGGAATTGATCAGTGCAGGCTACCGAAATGCATTTGATTTTGACTACAACGAGGTAGGTGACATCTTTGCCTACGATGCGGATATGGAGTGGGATTTTGGAATGCCTTGGTACCGTCCTACTCGTATCAACCATGCCACGAGTGGGTCTGAATTTGGTTGGAGAACTGGTAACTCTAAGTGGTCTCCAGTTTATCCCGACAACCTTCCTGCAGTACTCAACATCGGTCAAGGCTCGCCTACGAACGCTATGTTTGGCTTTAAAGCTAATTTTCCTAGTAAATATAAAAAAGCACTTTATGCCTTTGACTGGAGTTTTGGAATCATCTATGCCATTCACCTAACTCCAAATGGCGCTACCTATGACGCCACAGCTGAGGAGTTTATTTCAGGTTCTCCACTCCCCCTCACAGATGGAATAATAGGTCCAGATGGCGCATTTTACTTTGCTACAGGCGGAAGAAGACTTGAATCTGATCTGTATCGTGTAACCTACAAGGGCGAGCTGGATACCTATGTTCCTATGACAGAAGCAGATCTTCCAAAGGAGGCTAAGATTCGAAGAGAGCTGGAACAATATCATCGAGCAGGAGCTCCTGCAGAAGGGATAGAAAAGGCTTGGGCCCAGCTTGGTCATGAGGATCGCTATGTGCAGTATGCTGCAAGATTGGTTTTGGAGCATCAGCCTGTGGCTTCCTGGAAGGGTAAGGCCTTGGCCGAGCCTGATGCAGCTAAGAAAATGCAAGCAATTCTTGCGCTTGCTCGGCATGGTTCCAGCGCTGATGCAGCCGCCATGTTCAACAGCTTGATGCAAGTAGACTACAAGAAGCTCTCCTCCAAAGAAAAGCAAGACATCCTTCGGACCTTTGAAGTGCTTTTGGCTCGACATGGATCCAATGCGGAAGCGGTTAAGCCTCAATTGATCGCTTACTTGGATCCGCACTATCCAGCAAATGATAACCTGCTAGATCGCTCACTTTCTATCCTTCTGGTTCACTTGGATGCACCTACTGCGGTAAGCAAGACCCTTGCATTACTTAAAAATGCCAAGGATGATCCCAACTATCAAAAGACCTTTACTGAATCTTCAGATTTGATTCTGAGAAATCCTCAGTATGGTTTGGATATTGCCAATATGCTGGCCAATGTACCCCCTGCGCAAGCTACCTTCTATGCGACCGTTTTAGGTGGAGCCGATAAAGGTTGGACTGCTGCCCAGCGAGTTGAGTATTTTGGTTGGATCAAAAATGCCCTTACCGCATACAAAGGAGGACGTAGCTATGTAGGCTTCCTCGATCGTGCCCGAAAAATGGCCTTGGCCTCCGTGGATAAAGCGGACTTTGAAAAGTACGATGAACTATCAGGCGGTAAACTACTTACTGAGAGTGGAAATGATATTATTAATTCTGGTATTCAACCAGAAGGCCCAGGTCGCCGCTGGACGCTGGAAGAAGCAGAGCCCCTAGTGGCCAATCTAGTGGGTCGTGATTTGGTTAAAGGAAAGGCCATGTATGCCGCTACCCTATGTCAGTCTTGCCACACCATGCAGGGTGCCGGTGGAGCAATTGGCCCGGATTTGAGTCAGTTGGGAACCCGTTTTTCTGCCAAAGACATCTTGGTGGCTACCTTGGATCCTAGCGCTACCATCTCTGATCAATACCAATCTACGGTTCTTGAACTCAAAGCGGGAGGCTCAATATTGGGTAAGATCAATGATGAGGATGCGAAGAATTATTACATTTCTCAAAATCCATTTGCTCCAAACGATATAAAAACCGTTGCCAAAAGCACCGTAGCATTGAAGAAAAACTCGGAGGTATCGATCATGATGCCAGGGCTGATCAATCGACTTAATGAGGAGGAATTGAAAGACTTGATGGCCTACCTCATCTCAGGGGGGAATGCAAATCATGCCGTGTACAAGCAACCTACTGCACAGCGATGAAAATCCCTAGTCTTAGACCTTATTTGCTCCTCGAGGTATCCGCAGTGGTGATGCTGCTTGGGTATGCGCTCCTCTCCAATGGGGGAACATCCAGTCAGCCATCCGTTCCGGTACAAACATTTCAGGATGGATTTACCCCCATTTTTGATGGCAAAAGCCTGCAAGGCTGGGAATTTGATCCGGTTTACTGGTCAGTAAAGGATGGTGCAATGGTTGGAGAAATCACTGCAGCTACGGTACTTAAAAACAATACTTTCGTCATCTGGAAAGGGGGGGAGCTTGGTGATTTTGAGTTGAAGGTGGACTATTGGATTTCAGAAAATGGAAATTCAGGTGTACAATACCGGAGCGATCGATTTACAGAGCTACCTTTTGCCCTTCGAGGTTACCAAGCAGATATTGATGGAGCAAATCGCTACACGGGCCAAAACTATGAGGAACGCAAGCGAACTACCCTTGCATATCGAGGACAGCGTACTCGGATTAGTGCACAGCCCGATTCAATACCTTTAGTTGGTGGATACGTACAAAAAAATGCTTGGAGGGGATTAGCCCTTGTAGGTGAATTGGGCGACCGCACTACGCTAGGTAATCTGATCAAAAAAGGGGAGTGGAACACCATTCATATTGTGGCAAAGGGGAATGTGATGAAGCATTATGTAAATGGCACCCTGATGAGCGAGGTGGAGGATACCGATACCAAAAACAGAAAATTGTCTGGCTTATTGGGCTTCCAAGTGCATGTTGGACCTCCAATGAAAGTAATGTTTAAGAATATACTCTTGAAAAAGGGGAGTTAGAATCAGGAATGTAAGTTTGTTTTCAAAAAAAATATCCGAACATTCCAATCTAAAAAAATAGTATCAAGCTTTTAAAGAGAGGTTCCACTAGTTGAACCCTCTCTTTAAGGCTTGAATAATTCAACACTAAAAAATGGCGCGAATAAAACCCCAAAATTGGAAGAATACGCTCTCCAACTCACAGCAATTAGGAGGAATAGAAACGTCTGTTCTTGACAATGGCGCAGGCAGAGGAGTCCGGATCGCTTGGATCAATACGGGTACTGGGCTACGCTATAAGTTGGTGTTGGACCGAGGCATGGATATTTTGGATGCCTTTTTCAATGAACATAGCCTCGCTTGGATTTCTCATGCGGGCCTGACCGCTCCGCAACCTTTCTCGAACCAAGGCATTGATTGGCTCCGCACCTTTGGCGGGGGATTGCTGACTACCTGCGGACTATCTAATGCCGGTCCTCCCAATTCGGATGAACATGGATCTAGAGGGTTACATGGCAATTATTCCAATTTGGCTACCGAAATCATTTCCATCAAGCAGCCAGATATTTTCTCAGGAGATTTAAGCTACGAACTTCTAGGTAGAATTACCGAAAGCAGCACTTTTGGACCAAGTTTGGAACTGATCAGAAGGATTTCAGGCACCCTTGGGTCGACTGAAATTCATGTCCACGACCATGTCACCAATAGAGGAAATGCACCTGCACCACACATGCTTTTGTACCATATCAATTGTGGCTGGCCTTTGATTAATGAAGGAACGCGGATTATTTGGAAGGGAGAAATAAAGCCAAAGCTAGGAGAGGCAGAGGTCAAGGAAAATTCTAGACGAGATGGCTTTAGACACTGTCCTGCTCCCATGGATAGCCATTCAGGCTTTGGGGAGGAGGTAGCATTTATTGATCCAAGCGCAAATGCAGGCGATTTAGTGGACTGTGGATACGTTAATGATGACCTAGAACTAGGCTTGAAAATTTCCTTTTCTAAAGCCCAACTTCCTTGGTTGATTCAATGGCAGCACTTTGGCAAAAATGAATATGTTACTGCCTTGGAACCTGCCACCCATCCGCCAATCGGTCAGGCTGCCGCGAGGTCTCAGAAAACCTTGATTTGGTTGGAGCCTGGAGCATCAAGAACCTACGACCTTAAGCTGGAAGTACTAACCGGGGAGGATGCTAAAAAATTTGGAGTATGAGACGTAGCTCAAAAACCAAATCCAATGCTAGTGCCTAAATAAAAACATAAATACTCAATCTAATCCACCACCCAAAAAAACCAAACGATTACCATGACTTTAGCTAAAAAAGCGCTCGAGCAGGGCGAAGGAATAGTGCGACTCACCCCAACTTGGGTTCCTCGCTCGTTTTGTGTGCCAGGTCGCCGAATCAAATTGCATCCTGACGACTATTATGCCTTTGGTGGCATGAGAGGCGGGATCGATGAGCGCTGGTTTGCCTCAACTACTGCTGCCCAAAATGGACCACTCACTTCAAAAAACGAAGGCTTAAGCCACATCGCTTTCGAGGATGGAGGAAGTACACAGCTCTTTTTGCTCAAGGATGCAGTGGAGGAATTGGGATCAGCACTGATTGGTTCCCGCCTCTGGAATGAGTTCAAGTCCTGGCCCATGTATTCCAAATTTTTTGACAACATGGGTCCTCTGCCACACCACATTCACCCCTCGGATGAATTTGGTAAGCTGACGGGTCAAAATGGAAAGCCGGAGGCCTACTATTTCCCTCCACAGGTCAACAACCATGGGGGAGATTTTCCTTATACCTTCTTTGGTATCGCACCAGGAACAAGCAAGGAGACGATCTTAGATTGCTTGAAGAACTTCAACAAAGGAGACAACAAAATCACGAATTACTCCCAAGCCTTCCGTTTGCAGCCCGGTACGGGATGGGATGTGCCTCCCGGGATGCTTCATGCTCCAGGTAGCTTGTGTACCTACGAACCCCAAAAAGCCTCCGACATCTTTGCGATGTACCAATCTTTGGTCAACGAAGCTATTATTCCAGATGAGTTACTCTGGAATGCCTGCCCTAAAAACCGCTGGGGAGACTACGAACTCTTGCTTGAAATGATTGACTGGGATCTCAATGTCAATCCCAACTTGATGGACAACCACTACATGGAGCCCAAGCCTGTGCATGATTCTGAGAAGATGCTTGCTGCTGGCTACCATGAAACTTGGATTTGCTACCGAGCCCATGACTACAGTGCCAAGGAACTGACTGTAATGCCAGGGCAGAGTGTACTCATCACCGATGCCGCAGCTTATGGCATGATCATGATGCAAGGGCATGGAAAAATGGGGGTTTGGGATATTGAAACTCCTTCGCTAATCCGATTTGGGCAATTGACACACGACGAATACTTCGTGTCTGAAGATGCCGCCAAGGCTGGGGTGAAGATCACCAACCTATCCAAAACAGACCCCATTGTGATGCTGAAGCACTTCGGTCCTAAAAATCCAGATTTAAAAATTGGCTAAGAATCAATTCAAGTAGCCTTAAAGGAAATGGCTATTCAAAAATAAAAACACTAACAAAAAACCCAATACTACACAAACATGAATACGCTTCCCAAACTCCACAATGCCACCTGGCCAGGATTGGTCGGGAAAGGTCCGGATTCTGAACCCGTGATTCCTTTTGATGCGCTGCTTGCCATGACTGCGGCCTCCGAAGTCAATGGTGTCAAATTTGATGGAATTGATGTGGGCTTGCTCGAGCCCCATTTTAATCTGGATGATCCGGATGAACCCAAAAGACTGGCAGATAAGGTAGCCAAGCACCAACTCAAGGTAGGTTCCCTAGTGGCACCCATCTGGGCTGGTTCAGCCATGGGTACTGCCGATCAGCGAAAGACTTTCGTGGATATGGTGCGAAAATCCTGTGAATTTGGGCAAAAGCTCAAGGAACTGGGTGTTCGCGACTATGGTATTGTGCGGATAGATTCTGCAGCAGGTGTTTCCGATTGGTCAAAAGATCCATTGGCCAACTCCAAGTTGATCGCGCAGACCTTCCGTGAAGCAGCTGATGTAGCAGCTGGTTATGGCGAGCGACTTGCGGCCGAAGGAGAAATTTGCTGGGGAGGAATGCACAGCTGGAAGCACATGGTCGAACTCCTAGAAATGACCGATCGGAAGAACGTAGGTTTTCAAGCCGACATGTCCCATACCTTCTTGTATACTCTAGGTTACAATGCTCCCGAGCACCGAATTCTCCCTGCAAATGCAGATTTGAAGGATAGAGAAGCGATCAAGATCGCCCTCAAAACGGTGACTGACGCGCTTCGCCCATGGACGATTGACTTTCACGTAGCACAAAATGATGGTTCTGTTTTTGGATCTGGATCCCATGACAAAACAGGTCGTCACTGCCAGGCTACAGATCCAAATGGGGTATTAGACATCGCGCACGATGCAGGTTACTGGATGCGAGATTCCGCTGGAAATTACAACCAAGCCTTGACGCACATCTGCTGGGATGGATGCATGTTTCCCAACGCAGTCATGGAAAAGCAACAAACTTGGAATGATATCCTCGCTGCGATGATTGCAGTTCGTAATGCCCAAGGGCATTGAGCAGATCTTCGCCTTCTGCAGTTTGAAACATATATCTTTTAATTCATGAATATCCTCTTTAGTACCAGTAACCCAAAAAATAAGGTTTAAAGATCAAGAAAATGTGCTGTGGACTGTGGACGGTCAGCTGTCGACGATTATCCGCAGAAACTAACACTCATATTGAACCACTCCTATGCTTGCGGATAATCAATTATCTTTTACTTCTAACTTACTAGAACCATGAGTACTAAAAAACTAATTCGCGTAGGCCTCATCGGCACAGGGCTGATGGGGAGAATTCACACCAATGGCTACAAGCGCTTGGCAGATTTTTTTCCTGAATACGAGTACCGACCCGTACTACAAGCCTGCTGCTCGCGTAGAGAAGCAAATGCAAAGGCCTTTATGGAACGCTGGAACTATGCTTCCTACGAAACAGATTGGCGCAAGCTCCTCGCTCGTGAGGACATTGATGCCGTCGATATTTGTACTCCCAATGACATGCATGCCGAAATCGCCATTGCTGCGGCCAAGGCTGGCAAAATGATTCTCTGTGAAAAGCCCCTCGCCAGAACTGTTGCCGAGGCCAAGGGCATGCTAGAGGCAGTTGAAAAAGCTGGCGTAAAAAACACGGTGTGGTACAATTACCGACGTGTGCCTGCAGTTACCCTAGCCAAAAATATCGTTGCCTCCGGTAAGCTGGGAAAGATCTTTCATTACCGAGCCAACTTCCTACAGGACTGGACCATCAATCCGGACTTGCCACAAGGGGGAGATGGCACCTGGAGATTGGATGTAGAATCCGCAGGCTCTGGAGTTACCGGAGATCTGCTAGCACACTGCATCGATACGGCCATGTGGATCAATGGAGGAATCAAAGATGTATCTGCGATGACCGAGACCTTTGTAAAGGAGCGTGTGCATTCAGATACGGGCAAAAAGCAGGCGGTAGGAATTGACGATGCCTGTATTTTTCATTGCCACTTTGACAATGGGTCCTTGGGACTTTTTGAAGCTACACGCTATGCCCGAGGACACAAAGCCCTCTACACCCTTGAAATCAATGGGGAGCATGCCTCCATCCGTTGGGATCTGCATGACCTGACCCGCCTCGAATACTTTGACCACAGCGACGAAGGCAAGGTGCGTGGATGGAGATCCATTCACGTGACCGATGGAGACCATCCGTACATGCACCGTTGGTGGATACCGGGAACTTCCATTGGCTACGAGCATTCCTTTATCCACCAGGTGGCTGATTTCTTTCATAGCTTAGAGACAGGAGAGGCTTGTCATCCTACTTTCAGAGATGCGTTTGAAACGCAGAAAGTTTGTGAAGCAGTAATTGCATCCGCACGAGATCGCGCCTGGAAAGATACCGATGTGGACTGGGTAGAGAAGGTGTAAAGGAAAAGTACAATGTACCAAGTACAAAGTACCAAGTAGGGATTCGACTATGTGCTAGAATTCTGCTACAAAGTCGAATCCCTTTTTTGTCTCTAGTACCTTTCTTCGATAGGAAGTAAGGATCCTTTAATAGCAGAACTTCAATTTCAATACGATTCCCTACTTGGTACTTGGTACTTAGTACTTCGTACAATTTTTAATGTCGAACGCTGAACGCAGAGTGTTGAATGTCGGATTGGGGAAACTAGTTTCTAGTGTCATTAGGCATCCTAGTCTTGCTTCTTGCTTGCCCGCCGCTGCGGGTATCTAATCTCTTACTTCTCCCTAATTTCTCATCTCCTCTATACCACTTCAAAAAAAACCACATAGGCACATAGTTTTTCTTTTCTATGTGCCTATGTGGTAAAAAAAAAGTGATGTATCCTTATCTCTAGTATTTCATTTCTTGCCTTTCTGCCGCCAGGGAGGTATCTCGGCTCTTGACCTCCGCAGTGGGTATCTAATCTCTTGCTTCTCCCTAATTTCTCATCTCCTCTATACCACTTCAAAAAAAACCACCACATAGGTTTTCTTTTCTATGTGCCTATGTGGTAAAAAAAAGTAATGTATTCTTTTCTCTAGTATTTCATTTCTGGCCTTCTTGCCGCTAGGGAGGTATCTCGGCTCTTGACCTCCGCAGTGGGCAGGCTTTTCGAAGCGTATTGTTTCTTGGTTCTCGCATCTCGCTTCTGAATCTACTTGGTATCTGGTACTTAGTACATTGTACTTGGTACTTCGTACAATTCTTAAACCAATACCACCCGCAAACTCCTAGCTCCTTGTGCGCCAATGACCAAAGACTGCTCTATGTCTGCGGTTTTGGAAGGGCCGGCAAGGAATAGTCCAAAGCCGGAATGGGCTGCTGCTATTTTTTCATAGCCCTGGTGCATGGTGTTTTCCAGTAGGTTGCGATCCAGTACAATCACCAAATGCTCAGTTGCGAAGGGTAGCGCCCGAAGTCCAAGCTGGGTGTCCTCAAGCCAGATGGCGCCGTTCTCCGCAACCCCATATTGCCCGTCTAGGATCGCCACTTCCAAGGATTCCAAATCATGTGGGTCTTCAGGTAAAGAAAGGGTGGCAAGCTCGGAGTACTGTGCCGAAAGGGAGATCACTTTAGAAAAATTCGCAGCTGAAAACCAGGCCTCAAACTCGCTTTTAGTCAACACCTCTCCCTTATTGTCGGAGATGGACTGCGTAAACCGTTCCACCAAGTTTCCGGAACTACTGAAATTAGGGATACTGGGGAGCGTTTTGGGTTCGAGAGGCAGGCTTCGAATAGCGCTCAGGATTTTTTCTCTGCTGTTCATGACCTGTTTTTTTGATACCACTGTTGAAAGGATTCCTTGGGAGCATCTGGGAGATTTCTATTCTTTCCCCAAACATTCAAGGGATGGTAAATCAGGCTATTGGGAAGAGATTTCAGTGCATTCCGCATTAGGCTCCCAGAAATTTTATAGGCTAAGGGACTTTTGAATATCCCATTGGCCAACTTCATGGATAGCCCTTTGGCGAAATCACCCTGCGTTTTGGTGACCTCCTGCCTCCATTCGTACAACTGCTCGTGAATGTTGATTTTCACAGGGCAGACATCCGTGCAGCTGCCGCAAAGCGTGGAGGCAAAGGGAAGGCTGCTGTGTTTTTTGAGATCTAGTCCTGGGGATAGAATGGAGCCAATTGGTCCTGGAACGGTGCTGTTGTAACTGAATCCCCCACTACGACGGTAGATCGGGCAGGTGTTCATGCAGGCCCCGCAACGGATGCATTTGAGGGAATTTCTAAATTTCTCTCGTGCCAACTGGGCGGTGCGGCCGTTGTCCACCAGGATGATATGGATTTCTTTTCCAGGCGATGGACTTCTGAAATGGGAGTTGTAATTGGTGATGGGCTGACCGGTTGCTGACCTTGCCAGCAGGCGAAGAAATACCCCCAGGTCTTTACGCCTCGGAAGGATTTTTTCGATGCCCATGCATGCGATATGCACGTCTGCCAGGTGAACACCCATGTCTGCATTTCCCTCGTTGGTGCACACGACAAATTCCCCAGTCTCCGCAATTCCAAAGTTGACTCCTGTGATCGCGACCTTGGCGCCAAAGAATTTCTCCCGCAGGTGGACTCTTGCAGCTTGTGTCAAGTAAGCCGGATCCTCGTTGCCTTTTTCAGTCTGTAGTTTCTCGTGAAAAAGTTCGGAAATCTCTTTTTTCTTTAAGTGAATTGCGGGTAGGACAATGTGGCTGGGGGGCTGGTTGAGAAACTGGACGATGCGCTCGCCGAGGTCGGTGTCCACCACTTCGATGCCCTGCTTTTCCAGGTAGGGATTGAGGTGGCACTCCTCGGTTAGGATGGATTTACTTTTGACGACTGCCGTGCAGTTATGCTTTTGGAGGATTTCAAGCACCAGACGGTTGTGTTCTTCACTATCTGCCGCCCAATGGACGATGATTCCATTTTTCGTTGCCTTTTGCTCAAATTCCTCCAGGTAGTTGGCAAGATTTGCAAGGACGTTGTCTTTGATGCCTGAGGCCAGTTCTCGAAGCTGTTCCCATTCGGGAATTCTTTTGCTTACTTTGTCCCGCTTGTCGCGAACAAACCATAGCGTTTCATCGTGCCACTTTGATTTTTGGGCATCCTTTAAAAATTCAGCAGCATTCTCCGGATGACTCATGATAGGGCCTGGTTTAGGATTTCGGCAAGATGAAGAAATTTCAACTCTTGTTTGGATCGTGTTGCAATGCCCTGCAAGTGCATGATGCAGGACATGTCTCCACCGGTGAGAATTTCGGTTTTGTGGCTGAGGTGATCTGCTAGCCTATCTTTTCCCATTTGGATGGAAAGCGCCTCTTCGGTCACGGCAAAAGTTCCTCCAAAGCCACAGCACTCGTCTGTTCGGGTTAACTCCACCCAGTCCAATCCTTCAAGATTTTCCAGAAGCTTGCGAGCTTTATTGAATGGGGGCTGGTTGAGTTCCGATCCAGAGGACAGGTGCAGTCCACGCTGCCCATGACAGGAAGAATGGTAACTTACGCGGTGGGGGAATTTTCCCTCCAGTCGCTCGATTTTCAGCACATCGGTGATGAATTCGATGAGTTCATAGATTTTATGCTCCAGGGCTTCCTGTTTTTTTTCTAAGCCGGCAATGGCAGGAAAATGCTCTTTTACGTGAAGCGTGCAGCTTCCAGAAGGACATACTACATAGTCATAGTCACTGAAGGTCTCTATAAAATGGGTTGCCGTACCTACTGTATCCCGTGCATAGCCCGCATTGGCTAGGGGCTGACCACAGCAGGTTTGACCTGAGGGATAGCTCACGGTGCAGCCCAATTTCTCCAACAATTCCAGCGTAGCAATGCCTACTTGCGGGTAGAATTGATCTACGTAGCAGGGGATAAACAAGGCAACGGATGGGGAATTGGCTTTCATTCGGGTAAGTTAAGCTTCAGAGTTCATATTCACGAGCATTGCTGCTCCTAAGGCGGAGCCATTTGGAAAATCACTTGGGATAAGTTCTATTCCGGGGAGTTTTCTGCGCAGCAGCTCCAGAAAAATTGGGTTTGCATTAAATCCTCCATCTACAAACAGGCGCTGCACAGGAGCTCCCTCCAGCACGAGGTGGATGGAGGCTGCTTGTATCGTTGTCAGCTCGTGTAGGAAGGTGTAATAGGCCTCTGTAAATTCAGAGAAGCTGCTCCAATCGCTGCTAGTGCTATTTTCAATCCCAAAATTCTCAGGTTGGATGTAATGGAACCGGATTCTTTTTGCAGGCTGACTGCTCACTTTTTGGTACCAGGATTCCTCGAATTGGAGTTTCTTGTAGGTACCTAGGGGTAGCTGCCAATGGGCATACATTTCTTCTACTTGGTACTTGTGCTCCTCACCGATAAAGAGACGAGAGATTTTGATGGGCTGTCCTGAAATACTCAGAAACTGCAGGCAGTCTTTCGTCAATTCCGATTCTGAGAGTGGAGTCTTATTGAAAGGGTTGATGCTGATCGCCCAGGTGCCGGTAGAAAGGAGCGCGAAGGGTTCGGTTTCCTGTCTTAGATAGGGTAGAAGAGCTGCTGATGAGTCATGTACACCAATTCCGCAGGGGATTTCTCCTAGCTCAGGTTTGGTTTTCAGGAGTGCATCTCCAGGTAAAATAGGAGCCATCAGAGTTTCTATTCCTTCTCGTTTTACCCATGCATGGTAGTCGTTCTTTTCAAAGTTCCATAAGGCAGTATGGCAACCGATACTCGTGTAATCAGAGACTGCTTTGCCCGTAAAAATCAGGCTCAGGTACTGCGGGAGGTGGAGGCTTTTTTGGATTTTTTGGAATACTTCGGGCTTTGCATACTTGAGAAAATAGAGTTGTAGGCCTGAATTCAGCATGGCTAGCGGAGGGGAAGAAGTCTCCTTGCAGAAGTTCAATTTTCCTCCGTTTTCGGAATAAAATCGCTCCAATAGCTCCTCCGGAAAAGGCTTCAGGTAATCGTAAAGTGGGGCAACAGGCTCTCCTTCGAGGTCAGTATGCACAAAAGAGGCGCCATGCCCAGAGATATTTAGCCGCGTAATTTCAAATTCGGTAGAATTCAGCGCTGCACGAAAGGTATCCAGCATCCAGGCACGTAGCGGAAGTACAGGTTCGCTCGGGAAGCCATCCTCATCGGGGACGGGTTCCAAACGGGTGTAACTGTTGTATACTTCCTTTAGATTTTGGTCAAAGAGAAAGAACTTTTTATTAGTTTTCCCGATATCGAATACGGCTATTACTGGAATTTTTGGCATAGGTACTACATGGGCTAATCCTGAATTTAAGATTGGATTTGGTTACTGATTTGTGGGTACTATTTTAAAAAATGAAGGGATGAAAAGCACTACGATTAGGAAAACACGAATTATTAAAGTGATTTTCGAATTGTCAATTTAAATGGATTTTTTAAGGGTACTCGTTGTTCTAGGCCAAGTATTTGTCTAGCGATGGATTTTCCCATGTGAATAAAATCAGTTGAAACGGTAGTGATGCCATCTGATAGAATCTCTTTGAGTGGGGTATCGTTGTAGGATATGACACCAACATCTTTTCCTAGTTTTAAGAACTGCTCTCGTGATTTTTTGATGATATTCACTAAATCTGATTCTGATAAAACGATATAGCAATCTCCTTGATCTAGTGGTTCGTGATCATCTATTCCATCTACGATTAGATTTTTGAAATCATTGAAGTAGCAAAACCTTTTGAATCCATCCATGATTTCTGCAGGATAGAACTCTCCCTTTGGGAAAACTAGGATAAGTAATTTATACTTTTTTAGGTGTTTAAGGCCTGATTCAAGGGCCTCAAAAATATCTTTCGAGAAGTCTTGATAAATCCCTGGAAATTCAGATTCATGACCTTCAACTGCTCGGTCAAAAATTAGAAGCTTGTCTTTAGGAAACTTTTTTATCAAATCATAGCATGTTTCGGGTCGCCCAGTTTGATCAAAAAAATGAGGTGCAAGTACATAGAAATTAAAATTCCCAAGGTTGATATCTAACAAATTTTCAAGCAAATTTTTATTGTAATGATGAATTTGCAGGTCAACCGAAGCATTTGGCCCTAAATGCTCAAGTATCGAATAATAGATAATTTTTTTGTAAGAACTTAGTTTATTAAAGAGAAGAAGCACTTTTATCTTATTCTCCATTTTGGTGGAGGAGATATAGAAACCTTTGCCTCTTACTGAGGAAATGATTCCACGAACTCGCAGTTCATTGTATGCTTTTTCAACAGTATCTCTGGAAAGCAATAAATCAAAACTGGTTTCATTTATGGATGGAATTCGTTCCCCAACCTTAAGTTTACCATTTTCAATTTCCTCAAGAAATAGATTTACAACTTGTAGATATTTAGGGGTTCGAGAATTTTCGGCTATTTTTTCTGATTTTTCAAGTACCATATTACGTTGTGTTAGAAGGATAGGTAGGTAATTGAATTAAACAATGCTATCTAGGAAAAGCCGCCGCTAGGCCACCGTCTACATTGAGCATATTCCCTGTTGATTTGTGGAGCAGTCCACCTACAAAAGCAAATGTGGCATCTGCTATATCACTTACCTTGACACTTTCCTTCAATAGGGTGCGGTTGGCATAGTATTGCGGTAGATCAGCAACTTCGATGTCATAGGCTTTTGCTCGATTTTCTGCCCAGCCACCTTCCCAAATATTGGAATTTTCGATGACCGCATCGGGATTTACCACATTTACTCGGATTTTATCCTCCGCAAGTTCTGCCGCCATAAGTCTTGACATGTGTAATTGTGCGGCTTTTGCTGTGCCATAAGCCACATTTTTTGGGCCTGCTACCAACGCATTCTTACTCACAATATTCACGATATCTCCGCCAAGACCTTGTTGCTTCATTAGGGTAACTCCCATTTTGGAGATGCGGAATTGTCCCATCACCAAGAGGTCGTTGAGCCTCTCCCAATCTTGATCGATATGGTCTCCAAAGGACTTTGAAATGGATATTCCTGCGTTGTTGACCACAATATCGATCCCTCCAAACTGGAGAGCGATGGCCTGGCTAGCCTTAGCGATGCTGTCGCTATCCGTCACATCCAACTTAAGGGTATAAATATTGTCCTTACCGTATTTTTTCTGAAATTCTGCCAGAGTTTGATCTAGCCGTTCTTGGTTGATGTCTGAGAGCACTACGCAGGCACCTTCTTGAAGGAATTTTTCTGCAATGCCTTTCCCAATTCCACCTGCACTGCCAGTGATAAGTGCAATCTTTCTGGAAAGTGGTTTCTCTTTTGGCATGCGCTGCAGCTTGGCTTCCTCGAGCAACCAGTATTCGATGTCGAAGGCCTCTTGAAGCGGGAGCGATACGTAGCTGGATACTGCCTCGGCACCGCGCATGACTTGGATGGCGTTGATGTAGAATTCAGCGGCTACCCGGCTAGTTTGCTTGTCTTTGGCAAAACTAAACATCCCTACCCCAGGCCATATAATTACCACTGGATTTGGGTCACGCATTGCCGGACTGTTTGCATGTTTGTGTTTCTGGTAATAGGCAGCATAGTGCTCCCGGTATTTTTGAAAAGCGGTTTCCAGTTGGGCACGAATTCCATTCGAGTCCGCGAGGTCGGTAGCTGCAGGAAGGTCGAGCACTAGGGGACTGATTTTGGTACGGAGAAAGTGATCTGGGCAGCTGGTTCCCATGGGGGCTAGGCGAGCAAGATCCATACTGTTGCTAAATTCCAATACTACCTCTTTGTCTGTGAAGGTACCTACCATTCGAGATTCGGAAGAGGCTAATCCGCGCAACAGCGGTGCAAGTTTTGCAGCTTGGCTTTTCCGTTGGTCTGGATCCAAGGAGTTGATTTTTTGACCTCCGAAAACAGGTCTTTTTTTACCATAGTTTTCTGCCAAATAGGCTGAAGCAGTTTCGATAACTTCTAAGCTGTTGATGTAGCAGTCGTAGGAAGTATCTCCCCAGGTAAACAGGCCATGGCCTCCGAGCATGATGCCTCGAATGCCTGGATTTTGGTCCAAGGCGGCTCTGAGTTTGAGACCCAAGTCAAATCCAGGCCGCTGCCAAGGCACCCAAGCGATTGCTCCTTTCCAGAGGGTTTGGGTGATTTCTTCCCCATCCTTTGAAGCTGCAATCGCAATTGCTGCATCTGGGTGAAGGTGATCGATGTGCTTGAAGGGTAAAAACCCATGTAGGGGTGTATCTATGGAAGGAGCCTTGGAAGCCAAATCGTAGAGGCAGTGTCCAAATAATCCTACCATTTCGTCCTCGTGCTCCAATCCACGGTAGATCCCTTTTAAGGAATTAAGTTTATCTACATACAGGCCTGCAAGGCCTGAACGTGTCATGGTACCAATGTCTCCGCCAGAGCCTTTGATCCACATCACTTCTACCCAGGTTTTGGTCAAGGGATCTAGCTCTTTCGTTTTACAGGAAGTGTTTCCACCTCCATAATTTGTGATTCGGAGGTCAGCTCCGAGTAGGTTAGAGCGGTAGAGGAATAGGTCAACTTCATTGCCTTCCAGCTGCGAAGCTTTTTCTTCATTCCAGAGGTAGCTCACATGGTTAAATCGTGTTATTGGATTATTCATAAGGGAAGGTACTTCGTTCTTGAATGATGAAATATATTCTGTATTTTAATTTAAAGTATCCTGTTGTATCCTTAGTCAGCGTTAAGTAGAACTCATTTTTTTGTAGTTCATACCTTAAAAAAATCAGTTAGGTGACCAACAATTGAAATAGCTTAAAAAAACTCAAAAACCAGAAGATTTTTTGATTGAAGGTTAAAATGGTGTTTTAATTTGGTTCTAGTGAAAAGTTTGAATAGCCTATTAAAAAAAACTCCTGCTTAGTTTAATTCAGTCAGGAAGGCCAAGTCTTAGGATAGGTTCCCATTTTCATCCACAAGAAGGGTCCACTTTTCCATGTAACAGTCGTTTGAAACATTGGCAGTAGTACATTTTTGTTGGAGTCCTTCAATGGATAAAAGTCCATCCTTCAAATTCATTTTTTCACCGTATTCGTTAAAAAATCCACCATAGGTTTTTTGCCAGATCACAGCACCTTTTTCATCTGTTCGAATAAGTAGCATATCGTAATTACCCGCTCCAAAGGAACTCGTAGAACCAAGCAGGAAATAGCCACCATCTGAAATGGCTAGAACAGCACTCGCTTTGTCGTAGCTCGTGCCTCCATAGGTTTTTTGAAGTTGAATTTTCCCGTCCAAATCCCGAACAGTAAGTTGCATATCACAAGATGTTGTCGACTCACAATTGATGGTGCTGAAGTTGATTTGATCTGTTTTTCCTTCTTCAAGCGTTGTGGAATTAGGAGCGAATCCCCAAAAAATAGAGCCGATAATTAAAGTTAAAGCGGTGAGCATAAGCAGGTGTTTAGGAAGGTTTCTTTTAGAAAAAGCTAGGATTGCAAGCGGTATTAATTTTGACTTTAGGGAATGGGTTTGTACCGATGGAGGAGGGTTTTGTGAAGATTTGTCTTGTTCTAGCGTTAGTAATTCAACCAGTTTACCCACAGTATACGCACTTGGTGTTACCTCTCCTTTTTCAATTCGTTGGATGGTGCGCAACGTCACGCCACAACGCATTGCGAGATCGGATTGGGTCCAGTTGCGATCTTTCCTTGCAGCTTTAACTTGTTCAGCTAGGGTCATGCCTCAAAAATGGCTGGAATAATCGTTGAAAAAAAGAAAGAGGCTGTGACATCTATGCGACATTTGGCTAGCCGGCGTCGGAGGGATTCCATCTGGCAAAAAAAAACTCCTGCCTAGATTGATCTAAGCAGGAGTAGTTGTGAGCTAAACGTGTTTCTCGGGAACGCTTAAAATTGACTTTTAAACTGCTCCATTTTTTGATCCACCTGGGTGTCTACCATAAAGGAAACTGCGGAAGTTTCCCAAGCAAGAGTCACTTGTGCCACTTTGTTGTTTCCAGCAGAAATGTGGTACTGAAGACGCTCGGTAGCACCAACAGTTGCCGGACTTGCCTTAACAGCCACCGCATCGTCTGCAGCCACTGCTGCTTCATCGATCTTGCTATCTTTCATGTAGCTGTAGATGCTCGCTGCTTTTTTGTTGAGGTGGATGGTCCACTCACCAGTAGCTGCAGGAGTTACGAAAATAGAGTATTTGCCAGCAGCCAAGTTTTTGCCGCCTACACTTACTGGAGTACTAAATTCGATGATGGTTTGGCCGTTTGCTCCAGCTCTCCAAGTCTCGCCATACTTGATGATGCCACCAAATACTTTTCTTCCTTTAACTGCAGGAGAGGAGTAGTCAATGCTGATTTTGGTGAAGCCAACTACCTGGCTTACATGCGCTGCTGGGCTAGCCGCAGGCTGTTGAAGTTGCGCCTGTGCAGCAAAAGAGCCTACAAGAATGAAGGCTAGGGTCAATAAAAGACTGTTAATGTGTTTCATGGGGTATGGTTGGGCTATTTTGTTGCGAAGCTAACAAAAATTTAGGTCTTTTGGAATTGGAATAATTTTGCCACTCAACTGATTTTTATCAGGTATTGCCGGTTCTTAATCACCTACCTTGACAATGTATTCATGGACAGCATGGAGGGGTTTGATTTTTGGGGATTAATCCTGGATCAGTCCAAGATTGTTGCTTCAACTTTCCTTTTTTTTGCTCCATTTGAACCATTTTTTCTTACCTCATTTAAACCGCTACTGTATGAAAAAACTCGAAAACACTTGTGCACTTGTTACCGGCGCAGCATCTGGTATAGGAAAAGCCATCGCCCTACTTTTTGCCCAGGAGGGAGCCAAAGTGGTGGTGGCAGACCAGGATGCTGTCGCGGCAGAGGCAGTGGCCCATCAGATTCGACACCTAGGAGGGCATGCCTTGGGTTTGGCTTGTGACGTATCCGATCAGCAGCAAGTGGAGCGGCTCCTAGAAGCTACCTTGCACGAGTTCGGCAGCCTAGATGTGCTCGTGAACAATGCGGGCATTATGGACAACTTTATGCCACTGGATAAGGTGACGGACGTCCTTTGGGAAAAAATCATGGCTGTCAACGTCAATGGCCCCTTTTTCACCTGCAGGCTGGCAATCGTGCAGATGCTGAAGCAAGGAAAAGGCAGTATCATCAACATCGCCTCCGTCGGTGGTGTAGCGGGGGCACGTGCTGGGTTGGCCTATACCACTTCCAAACATGCTTTAGTAGGGATGAGCAAAAACATCGGCTTCATGTATGCCCAAAAAGGCATTCGCTGCAATGCCATTGCCCCAGGTGGAGTGACTACCCACATCATGGATGATGCCGAACCCGATCAGGAGGGAGCGGCGCTTTGTAGCAGCGGAGCAGGATCCATGCCGCGAATGGGCGAATCAAATGAAATCGCCAAGGTAGCCTTGTTCCTCGCCTCTGATGACGCCTCCTTTGTCAATGGAGAAACGCTCGTTGCGGATGGGGGATGGCTCGCCTATTGATGTGAACCCTAACCCTAGATCAAGAAGGAGGCTTTGCGAGCTAATAAGCAGTAGCTGGAATAAACAGGAGTTGGGGAAAATCCAAAAACCCTGTTTATCTTAGAAGTGAACAAAAGAACCTTCACTCACTTCTTTACCTGCATGTCCTATTTTTCCCTCCGCGCCCTCACCAAATCCTACGATTCCCATGTTGCCTTGCAAGAATTTAATTTGGAGCTTTCCAAAGGGGAGTTTGTTTCCATCATTGGAGAGAGTGGCTCGGGCAAAAGTACCTTGCTCCGTATCGCCGCAGGCTTGTTGACGCAGAGTTCAGGTGAGGTACTGCTGGATGGGAAGAAAATTGAAAGCCCAGCAGAAAAGTTGGTTCCTGGCTACGACGAGATCAAACTGATCCATCAAGATTACCAGCTCTTTCCCAATACGACGGTGGAGGAAAACATCACGCGTCCGTTGTTGAACTACGAAGAAGGATACCGAAAGCAGCGGGTGGCGCACTTGCTGGATCGACTCGGATTGACTCCCTACAAGGACCGGCTTCCCAAGCAGCTCAGTGGTGGTCAGCAGCAGAAGGTGGCCATCGCACAAGCCTTGGCCGTAGAGCCGGAGGTCCTGTTGCTAGACGAGCCCTTTAGCCATTTGGATGCGATTCAGAAAAGAAAGTTGATTCAGGAATTGAAAGAGCTGCTTCGTGAGATGGGCACTACCGTCATTTTTGTAACACACGATTTGGACGATGCCCTTTGGCTTACGGATTCCCTAGTGGTGCTTCAAAAAGGGAAAATCACCCAAAAGGGG